>OGLM01000003.1_pt1 | contig 302905 bp, 293 predicted proteins | sample 1572531 | NCBI WGS metagenome assembly OGLM01 (sample SAMEA2581909, study PRJEB24529) | metagenome | biome: Human gut stool | place: China | collected 2011
CTAAAGCTATTCCGCCTTCTGCATATTCATATCCATTTAATGTTTTATAACTTTGTGGAATTTCTAAATTTCCATGATGTTCAAAATAAGCCTTAGCTAGTTCATATTTTTTATTCCATTCTTCATTATTATCACGTGTTTCAAAGTGCATTCCTATTTCTTCTAATAATTTGATTTGTTCTTCGGTTATTTTATAAATACCTTGATTTTTATATGCTTGACGTTGAGTATTTAACCATGTCCCTAAAGCTATTCCGCCTTCTGCATATTCATATCCATTTAATGTTTTATAACTTTGCGGAATTTCTAAATTTCTGTTGTGCTCAAAATAAGCCTTAGCTAATTCATATTTTTTATTCCATTCTTTTTCTTTATAATTAGTTTCAAAGCGCATTCCTATTTCTTCTAACAACTTTATCTGTTCTTCTGTTATTTTACAATTTCCCATTCCTTTATATGCTTGGCGTTGATTTGTTATCCATGTTCCTAACGCTATTCCTTTTTCAGAATATTCATATCCATTAAGTGTTTTATAACTTTGTGAAATTTCTAAATTTCCATGATATTCAAAATAAGCTTTAGCTAAACTATATTTATGCATCCAATTTTCTTTTATATTATTTTTCATAGTATCCCCTCTTTGAATGCTATGTATTATATCATAATTTAAAGAATTGTCAAAAAAATTAGTAAGCATTAAACTTACTAATTGATATTATTTATTATCCATATTTACTTTATTTTTCTTATTTTTATTTTTCAAATCAGGGTTAATTTTTTTTAATTTGTTTTTCATCAAAAAACATCCTGTTGCACTTAAAATTGTTGTTAAAGATAAAAGTATATAAATAATGATATTTATAAAATTGGATTTATATTTAATTAACGTATAAACTCCAATATCACCAGATTGTGATTTTACAATAATAATTGATTTATCTTTTCTATTTATTATATTAACTGTACTTTTATCATCTTCAGGAACAGCTTCAATATCACTTCCAGTATAAGTATAATCAAATACTTCTTTGTTAAAATTCTCTTTTAATGAACCTTTTTTTAATGTAATACTTTTTAAATATACATTGCTACTTAAAGATTCTTCAGTCATATTCAATCCTCTTGATACAACAACAGTGTATGTTTTAGTAGAACCATCCTCTGCTGTTACAATTATTTTGTAATTATTATTTCCTGTGGATAACTTTTCTGTTCCTTCAATTTTTATAGTTGCATATTTAGTATCTTCTACGGTTGCATCAATTTTAATTGAATCGGCTTCATATGGAAGATACACGATATATTTATCTTGTTCTTTTTTAAATGCTGGACTTAATATTCCTTGAGAAACTTTTAAACTTGACAAATTATTATTTTTAGAAAGAACTTTATTTGGATCTTTACCCCTAGTAGCACGTATTACATATGTATTTGTACTACCATTTTCTGCGGTTACAGTTATATTAATATCCTTTGTTTCCTCTGCATTTATACTTGTATTAGAAATACTTACTTTTGATTTTGAATCCTCTGCTTTTGCATTTATTTTTAAACTTGAAATACTAAACGGAACAGATACAGTATAACTTTTTGTATTTGAATTAAATTTAGGACTTAATTCAGCGCCATCAACACTTAAGCTTGATAATTTATTATTGCTACTACGGTTATCTTTTCTATTTACCGTAATTGTATATGTTTTTTTATCTCCAGATGGAGCTGTTACAATTATACTAAATTTATTATTACCATAACCTAAATTCTTTGTACCAGTACCAGAAACACTAGCACCTTTATCTTCGGCAGTAGCAGATATTTTTATACTTGTAACATTTGCATCTACAGATATATTATAATTTGTTGTATTTTTATTAAAATTAATACTTCCATTACTTACAGATAAACTACTTAAATTATTATTTGTACTAGGTGGATTGGTAATGCTAATGGTTTTACTTGAAGATGAAATATTAACATATTTAGCATCTGCATCAGGTTGTTTACTTCCAGAATAAGATATTGTAGCATTACCAGTTGCTTTTGCTTTAAATGTAAATTTCATTACATTTTGTCTACCCTTTATAGTATTAGCTCCAAATCCACCTAATTTGTTACCTGCTAACTCAACAGTAAAAGGCGCTAAAGAAGTTGTTTTAACTAGTTCTAACTTATCAGTAGAATAACTAATATTTCCACCAAATGCAGCTAAACCACCATTTGCTCCACTTACGCTATTAACGTATAATACTACATCTATTGTTTTTCCAACATATACACTACTATTTCCACTTATTCCTGTTGTTGCAGTTCCATCTGCTTTAGCAGTTAGTACTGGAAACAAAAAAAGAAAGAAGGAAAGAATAAGAAAATTGATTTTTTTATTTAATATATTTTTCATATTCATTACCTCCATTCATCATCGATTTGTTCTTTAGTTTCCTCTGAATTTAATTCATTATTTTGATTCATTTCTTCTTTTTGCTTTAGTTCTTTTTTTGCTTGATTCAAAGCATCTTGTTGCAATAACATCTTTAATTTTGAAGGATCTTTTGTTTTCATCGCTTCATGTATGGCATCAATTACTTCTCTTTTTGTAACTATTTCATCATATGGATCATATGGAAGATTATCCTCATAATCAGCGTCATACACATTAATTTTTGGCTCCGGTATAGATTTTGGGGTTGTATCCTTATTATCTATATCACTATTTTGATTATAATCACCATGGATTACATCATCGTCTGAATTTTTAGAGCCAAAGTTAAATTCTGGTTTAACTTCTATAACTGGTGCGATTTTTGATTCTTGCTCTTTCTTTTTACGAGATAAAACTATTATTAGAATTATTAATAGTAATATTAAACTTAATAATCCTAACATAAATCCAAATTGTAGTGGAGTTAATCCAAACAATGCTGAATTAGAAGTTGCTGTTTTAGAAGCTTCTTTTACGACATCAATTGTATAATATTTAACAAAACCTTCTTTATCTGTAACTTTAATCAATACTGTATTGTGTCCTTCTTTTAAGTTTTCGTTTCCTATTATTTCTACTTTGCTATCACTGTTACTTGGTGTTGCTTTAATATCTATTTTATTTGTTTTTGAATCAACATTTGTAGTATATTCTAAAGTATTTGAATCAAATTTAGGATTTATTGAAGCGCCATCTATTTCAATGCCTTTTAAATCTGTTTCACTTGTTACAGTACTACGTGTTACATTTAATGAATAAATTCTTACACTACCATCTTCGGCTGTTACTTTAATTTCAACTACATTTACTTTTCCAACTTTAAAATCTTCATTTCCTGTTATTTCTACTTTGCTATCACTGTTACTTGGTGTTGCTTTAATATCTAATTTTTCTACTTCATTTGGTACAGTTATATTATAATTATTTATATTTTTATCAAATTCTTGATCAGATTCATATGGTGAATTAATTATTAGTTTTTTTAAATAATTATCACTAGATTTAGTAGCTACAACTGTACTACTACTAGATACTTCTCTTTCTACATTTACAATATATGTATTAACACTACCATCCTCAGCAGTTACACGAATTGTAATTGTGTTATTTCCTTCTTTCCAATTTTTATTTCCAGAAATTGAAACAGTAGCATTTTTATCATTAGCAATAGCTGTTACATTTAGTGCTGTAATGTTGTTTTTTACTTTCATTGAATAAGTTGTTACATTTTTTGAAAATGTAGGAGTTAGTGTATATCCACTTACATCCAATTTTTTTAATGTTGCATCACTACTTTTTTCAACCGTAGATTTACTTTCTTTTTCTATTTTAACTGTATAAGTTTTAACTGTTCCATCTTCTGCTGTTACTTTTATAGTAGCAGTTGTTGTATTCCCAGTTAAACTTATATTACCAAGCCCACTTACTTTAGCATTACTATTATTTACACTACCATCTAATTTTACAGTACTTACATCATTTGGTACCTTTATAGTATAACTAGTAGTATTTGGATTAAATGATGGGCTTAATGTATAACCACTTGCTGATAAACTTTTTAATGTTGCATCACTACTTTTAGTATTACCTGGATCTACAATTGTACTAGAATCATTTATAGTTATTGTTTTTGGAACAACTGTTGTTGAAAGTTTTGATGAAACATCGCTAAGTTTTGCATTAGTAAGACTTACCTGCGTTGTTCCTTTTTTCTTTGCCTTAAATGTTATAGTAAGCACTTGTGTTTTCGAAGTTATTCCATTTGATAATGTAGTATCTAAGCCGGCTATAATGTAATTTGCATTTGTGTTAATTTGAAATGCATATGGAGTTTGAATACCTGTTGCAGATACATATTCTAAATAATTTGAATCAAATGTTAAATTACCACCTACACTTACTATTCCACCATCTATATTACTACCTCCTGTAACATACATTTTTATAGTAATATTGCTACCAACACTTACTGTTGAATTTCCATCGAATCCAACAGTGGCTGTTGCAGCTTTTGCGATTGACGTATAAAAGAATGTTGAAAGACTGATAATTAACGTCATTAATATTTTTGTACTTTTTTTATTTTTCATTCTTTACCTCCTAGTGTAATGATATTCTTCCTAAATAATGATTTAAAATCATTACTGAGTCAAATAAATCTATTTCTGTATCATCGTTTACATATGCTGCTTCTTTGTATGCACCATCTAATAATGTACGAACTAAATAATGATTTAAGATTTTTACTGCATCAAATAAGTCTATTTCACCATCACCAGATGTATCACCTTTAATTACAATATATTTTCTATCTTTTTCTTCATTATCTATTATTAATTTAACTATCATTCCTGTAGCTAAGGTATCATTGTCATTTATTTTTCTTGTTTCATCAGAAGACCAAATCTCAAGATATTTATTTTCATTATCTAATTGATTTTTTAAGTCTAATCCAGTTATTCCAAGTTTAACAGTTTTTATATAACCATTAGCTATTTTATGACCAAAAACATTTGATGTTATTGTACTTGCAGGATCTGCTTCTTTTATGATAGTTACTTTATATGTTAGTACAGTACCATTTTGAGCTGTATTCAAAATTATTAATTCAGTTGTACCAGCATCAAGTGGAGAAATAGTTATTGTATGTGGAGATGTATATGTCACTCCATTTATTTTCATGATAGCTGTACTATCTGCAGTCATTGCAGTTACATCTATTGAAGAAACTGTTCTATCAACATTTACAGTATAAGCAAAAGTATTTTTGTTGAATGATAAATTTCCTTTACTTACTATTATGTTACTTAAATATGCATTTGTTGAAGCTGTTTTTGTATAAGTTATTTTATAATTTTTTACTGTTTTTCCATCTTCTGCTGTTACTTGAACAACTATAGCTGATGTACCCTCTATTTTTGGAATTGTTACAACATTGCTATCTTGTTTAATTCCATTTACTAAATAACTTATTTTTGATGTTCCCATATTAGCTGTTGCATTTACTGTAAGTTTATTTGTTTCAAACGGAATTTGTCCAATTGAATATTCTTCTTGATTCATTGTAAATTCCTTATCAAATTCATAACCATCTACACTTAATGAACTTAAATATGCATCATTTGAAGCTTGTTTATCTAATCTTTTAATTACTAAATTATAAGTTCTTGTTGTTGCGTTTTGAGCAGTTACTAATATACTAATTGAATTATTTCCTATATTTAAATCTGAAATAGTAACTGTTTTTGGAGTAAATGATGTAGCTCCATTAACTGTTATTGTTGCATTTTTATCTTCAGTTTCTAAAGTTAAGTCAACACTAGTAATTTCATTGTCAACAGTAATGTTATAATTTGAATTTGTCTTTATAAAGTCAATTGTACCAACTGATGAAACTAGTTTACTTAAATATGAATTATCAGAAGCTACAATGTTATAACTAATATTATAAGTTTGTGTTGTAACTTTATCATTGGCTAGAACTTTAACTGAAATAGTTTTTGAGCCTAGAATTTCAGGTATATTAACTATATTACTTTCTTGTTTTACACCATCTACGTAATATTCAATAGTAGACAATGCGTTATTAGGTGTTGCATTAATTCTTAGTTGTGTTGTTCCATAAGGTAAATCTCCTATTGAGTAATTAAGTGTTGTTGAATAGAATGTTTTATCCAAAGGATATCCACTAACATTTAAATCACTTAACGTTGCATCATTACTTAGTGCTTCTACTATTGTGAAATTATATACCAATACAGTTCCATCTTCTGCTTGTGAAGTTATTATTACTTTTCCATCAGACAATTTATAATTTCCATTTCCTGTAATAGTAGTTGTTTTAACATTAGCAATTGCTTCTACCCTAAAATCTGTTTTTCCATAAGGGACAGTTAATACATAATCTTTATTATTTGGAGTAAATGTTGGAGATATTGTAGCACCAGTTAATTTAACTTCTTTAATAGTTGCATCACTAGATTTTGGTCTAATTACTTTAATTGTATATGTTTTAACATTTCCATTTTCTGCAGTTACCTTAATTATATAATAATTATCATTAGTTGTTGATAAAGAAATTTCTTCTGGTTTTTCTACTGTTGCATTACTATCCTCTGGTTCTGCTGTTACCTCAGATGCAAGTAATTTTTCTTTTATTGCATCAACGGTTACTTCATAGTCATAAATTTCACTATCAAATGTTGGAACTAAAACATATCCATTTACCGCTAGTAAACTTAAATTAGCATTATCATTTTTAGCTCTATTTATTTTAATTGTATATGTTTTCTTATCACCATTTTGTGCAGTTACAACTATATTAAATTCATTTAAACCTGTTTTTAATCCTTTTGTTCCTACACCTTCAATTGTAGCATCTTCATCTTCAGCAGTGGCAGATATATCAATACTAGTTTTTGAATATAATACATCATCTAATGTATATTCAAGTGTATCTTTATCAAAGTCTTTAACACTTATTCCATCTACTTTTAAGGTTGCTAAATTATTATTTAGTTTTTTAGCTCTAATAACATTTATTGTATAGTTTTGTTTTGCTCCAGATTCACTTTCAACTTCTATAGTAATTGTATTACTGCCTACATTTAATTGATGTGTACCTGTTCCAGATAATATTTTAGCTCTACTATCTGTTAAAGTAGCACCTATTTCTATTGAATCTATATCTCCTGCTACATTTACAGTATATGATGTTTTGTTAGAAGCAAAAGTAGGTGTTAATGTTCCTTCACTTACAGTAATATCTGAAAGTGTATTCACACTTGATTTTGTTCTAGTAATATTTAATATATATGTATTTGTTGCGGATAAATCTTCACTTACAACTACTACTTCAACTCTTGTACTACTTTCAGTCATTGTATAATGACCAACGCCTGATGTTATATTAGCATGGCTTTCTGTTGTTACTCCGGAAACATTAAATTCAGTAGTTTCAACAGGTACGGTTACTGAATATTCAAGTGTATCTTTTGAAAAACTTGGATTAAATGAACCATTTGTTACTGTTAAACTATCTAATGTTGCAATATTTGATTTAGTTCTTGTTACTGACAAAATATAGTCTTTAACTGTTCCATCCTCTGCTTTTACTTTAATTGTTATATCATTTGTTGATGTAGTTAAAATAGGTGTTGTATCAAATGCTACAGTTGCTTTTTTATCACTAGATGTTATTGGATCATTTACATTAACGATTAAATTACTTGCATTGACTTCTTCTATATTGTTTGGTACTGTTACTTCATATTTTTTAGTTGAACTATTATATGTTGCTTTATTTCCAGATAAACTTATTTCTTTAATTCCTGCATCATCATTAAGTTTACGACTAACATGTATCACATAATCATGATATATGCTTGTATCATGTGCATAAACTGTAATGGTTATATCGTTATTTCCAGTATTAATTCTTACTAGTCCATCACCTGTTTTTGTAGCCAATTCATCATTTGGAGTTGCTACTATGTTAAGTTGATGTGTGTTATAAGGTAATTCAGATAAAGTGTATTCATCTTTTGTTGAAGTAAAATCTGATATAGTTACACCATTAATTGTTAAGTCTTTTAAAGTAATATCTTGTCTATGGTTTCTGGTAATATAAATTGTATAAGTTTTTACTGTTTTATTTTCAGCTTGAACTGATATTTCAATTTTATTTTGTTTATCAAATTCTAAATCAAATTGATTTGATAAATCTGTAGTTATTACTGCTTTATCTGTATCTTCAACAGTTGCTTCTATAAGAGCCTTATCTATAGTTCCAGGAACTGATATTTCATATGTTTGCTTTGATGAATTAAATCCTTCTATTGTTTGTCCATTAACTTTTAAGTCTGATAAATTTGCATTTGATGATTTTTGTCTTTCAACATTGACTGTATAAACAGTAGTTGTTCCGTCTTCTGCTGTTACGGTTAAAATAATACTTTTTGATGATTCATTTGCTGGCATTGAGTGAACAGTATCATTTGATGGTACAACAGATGCTGTACTTGCTATATCTGCTTCTAAATTAAATTGTAATGTATCTACAGGTACTTCAATACGGCAAGTATTATCACTATTCATTAAGCAATATCTGCTATCATCGTTTCCTATAATTAAAGTAACTTTATTTAAAGATGAATCATTTGAAGCTGTTCTAGTTACTTTTATTGAATATTCTTGTTCTGTACTATCTTCTGCAATAACTTTAAAGCGATAGTCATTAACTTCAGTAGTTAATAGAGTTAATGTTTGACTTTTTACTATTGTTGCATCACTTGGATAATCAAAGATTACATCGCTTGGGGTAAGGATAGTAACATCGTTTGGTACTGTTACTTCATAAATGCCAACATCTGTATTTTTTGCTTCTATGCCTTTAACTTTTAAATTTGATATCGAAGTATCATTATTTTTTTCTCTATATAAATTTAATACATATTCTGATTTATCTATACCATTTTGAGCAGTTACTGTAATAACTATTTTGTTATTACCTGTTTTAAGTGACACTAATCCGTCACCTGATACTGTTGCATAGCTATTACTTTTTGTTGTTTCAATGTTAATACTATCTTTTTCAAAATTTACTGTTTTTAAATCATATTCTTCAGTATCTTTATTAAAGTTTTCTATGCTTACACCATCTATTTTTATATCATCTAGTGTTGAAATATCATATTGTTTTCTTGTTACATTAATAATATAAGATGCTGTATTTCCATTTTCTGCTTCTACTATAATTTCTATTTGGTTATTACCAAAATTCAAATTAGTATTACCAGTTATACTCTTAATTTTTCCATATAATGAATTAGGTATTGCATTAACATTAATTGAAGTTATATTACCCTCTACTTCTGCTGTATATGTTCTTGTTGCTGAATTAAATGAAGGTGTTAATGTTCCATTATCTATTATTAAAGATTTTAAACTATTATCTGATGATTTTGTTCTAGTTAAATCTATTGTATAAGTATTTACTGTTCCATCTTCAGATGTTACTACTACATAAACATTTTTAGTTTCTATTCCAAAGGTTTTTGATTGTGTATTAAGTGTTGCTGAAGAAGATGACTCACCTTTTTCTAAATCATAAATTGATACCCTTGCTTTTCCTGTATCAAGTACAGTGGCACTTACTGTAATATCTGTAACAGTGGCATCATAATTATATGTATAAGCTCCATTAAATGTTGAATTAAATGCTGGAGACATTGTAGCTTGAGGAGAAGATGTTATAGTTAAACTAGATAATTTATTTTCATTTGATAATCTATATACTTTAATTTTATATTCTCTTATTGATTTATCTTCTGCTGTTACTGTAATTGTGAAATTGTTTTCTCCAATATTTAAATTTACTGTTCCAAGACCTGAAACACTTGCTTTTCCTGTGTCATCAACTAAACCATTTAATAACATTGATGATTTATTATTTGCTACTGTTCCTAAATCATATTCTTGTTTAGTTTTGTTAAAATTACTAACACTTACACCATCAACAGTTAAACTTTTTAAATAACTATTATCTGATGCTGCTTGTCGATTAATTGCTAAATTATAATTTTGAGATGTACAACTATTTCCTGGTACACTTGAGTATTTGCTTAAACAGTTTTCTGCTTTTACAACTAAAACTTTATTATTTGATAATGTTCCAGAATTAGATAGATTCCATGTTCCAAGTCCACTATCAACATAAGCATTGGCATGAGTAGGAGTTGCAGAAACTGATGTAGAAGTTATAGCATAAGGTATTGTTGTTGAATAACTATAAGTTCCACTAATTAAATTTCCAAAACTTATACCATTAGTTAAATTAATTGAAGAAAGTGTTGCATCATTTGATAATCTGTATACGTTTAATGTATAAACTTCAGTATTACCAAACTCGCTTGTTACTGTGATTGTAAAATTACTTTCTCCAACATTAATATTATTTTTTCCTAAAATGCCACTTAATATTGAAGCCTTGCTATGATTTGCTGTTGCATTTAAGTTAATATATTCTATATCATTTGGAACTACAGCAGTATATGATTTATTATCCACACTTCCTGATACAAACGCAGGAGAAAGTGGATAAGTTGTAGAGCCATTTGTTACTGTTAATGTTCCAAGTGAAGCATCATGTGATAATGATTCACCTGGTATTTTTACATTCGCATCAGTAGTTGTAAATTCATATTGATTTCCATCAAAATCAGTCATATCATTATCTCCTGGTTTCTTTGAAAATTCAATAGGGATTGTTCCTGTAGCAGAATCATTTATTTTTAAGAAAAAATATAATATTTCTGTTTCTGCTGTCAAAGGAACATCTTCACTATCAACAAATGAACCGCCTATTATTCCTGAAGTCGAATTATAGTTAAAACTTGTAGAGTAATTTGAATCCTCTGGCCAATAAGTAGTTTGATAATATAAAAGACTTCCATTTGCTTTTACTATTGGTGTTAGAACATCGGTATCAATATTTATACGAGTATTAATACTTGTTATTACTTTAGGACTACCTGGCGTATAATTTAAGATTGTTAAAATTACAGTTCCAGTATCTACTTCGTCACCTGTATTAATTACATATGATGAAAGTTTCCCTGAAACATAATCATTGTAGCAACTTTTATAATCCCTTTGTGTTGCAAATGAATTATATTTTGATCCATCACATTTAATCATTTTAATATTTAAGTTATGAGCCGTATCTGCCTTTGCATTTGTAAAACAAATTGTAATAAATAAAATAAAAAATGAACAGATATATTTAAAATACTTTTTATTATTTTTCATACCACGACAATCCTACCTTTACTATTCTATACAAGTATATCAATTTTTTCGTTTTTTTTCTACAAAATTCGCAAAAAAAATATAGAATTTTCATTATAAAATTAAACAAAATATTTAATTTATAAAAAAGACTATTATTAATACATTGGTAAAAAATTATTAATATCTAAACTATATATATCACAAATTAAACAAAAAAGAATTTTAATCATCTAAAATTAAAATTCCTTTTATTTTTTGTTATAGAAATCATATAATTCTGTATTCAACGAACTAATTTTTCCTGATATATAGTTTTTAATTTTATTTATATCTGCAACAGTATTATATGTATCCATATTAATATCTGCAGCAGCTTTATCTATTTCATCAAACTCTATTTTAGCTGATATTTGATTTTTAGATTTATTTATATCTGCAACAGTAACATATCCGTCACCACTTATATCACCTTTAATTACTAATACAAGTTGATCATATACTGTTCCATTAATTGATAATTTAACTATATATCTTGTTTTAATATTAACATCATCAGAAATTATATCTGTTTCTGTACTATCATAAACTTGAAGATTACTTCGTTCATTCTTTAAATTATTTAAGAATTCATCGACAGTTGTATGTGGTTCCATACCTGTAATATATTCATAACCTTCTGTATCACGATTTATAATATAAGTATCAGTTTCTATCATTGGATTAATTACATGAACAGTTATAGTTTTAGTAAGTGCGGGATTTCTAGTTGAAGTAACTTTAATAGTTGTATCCCCTACTTTATTTGGTGTAATTAAACCATCTTTTGAAACACTTAATATAGATGTATCTTGTGGTACATAAGTCATTTCTTTATAATCAGTATTTTCAGGATTATACTTTATATCAATTTGATAATCATTTCCTATTGGTACATTGATTTCTAAATCAGTTTCAAATGAATTAATATCTGTTTTTTTATAAACTTCTATATTAACACTTTGTTGAGTAATTCCATCTTCTGCTATAACAGTTATAGTAATTATATTTTTACCTGGGAATAATTCAGTAACTCCATCTCCTATTACAACTGCGTCTGTTGATGCTGTCGTAACATCAAATGAAATATTCTTAACATCCCCTTCAACTTCTATTTTATAATCACCAATTTCAGAAGAGAATTTAGGATTAAGTGTACTTACTGATGGCTTTATATCAGTAATTGTAGCATCATGACTTGCTTGTCTTACAATAGTAACATCATAAGTATTAACTAATCCACTTTGTGATGTAACGTTAATAAACTTTGTAACACTTCCTACTGATAATTGATATGTTTCTAAGCCAGTTACTGTAGCTCCATCGGATATTGTTCCTGATAAAGTTACATATTTTGTACCAATTGGTACATTTAACGTATAACTATTTACTTCAGGATCAAACTTAGGACTTATTTCACCGATATTTGTATTTAAAGTCAACAATTTATTTTCATCACTATTTGCACGTGTAATTGTAAGTTTATATACTCTTTCTGATTTTGTTGAACTAATAACTTTAATATATATGTCATTTGTTCCTGGTTTTAAATTAATTTGTGTTATATCTTTATATTCAACGTAAGAAGAATCAGATTTTATATATACCACGCTGGTAGAAAGTTCAGGTGTCGCTTTTAAATTAACAAAAGAGACTTCATTACCTACATCTAATGTATAATTTTGAATTGTTTTATCAAATTCTGGAACTATTTCATTTTTGCTTACAGATAATACACTCAAATATGTATTACTTGCTTCTTGTCTAATTGCATCTATAGTATATGTAGTCCCTTCACCATTATAAGAAGCTTTTACTATAATAATATTGTGACCCACTTCTAAATTATCATTTCCATATATATCAACTGTAGCATCTTCATTATGTTTAACGTAATTAATAGTTGCACTTTCATATTCATTTGGTATGTTTACAACATAATTAAATGTATTAGGATTGAATTTTGGATTTAATTCACCTTCTAAAACAGTTAAGTTTTCTAATAAAGTTTGTTGTAATTCATTTTCTTTTCTAGTAACATTTACAAAATATGTTTTTATTGTTCCATCTTCTGCTGTTACAGTAACTGATAATTTATTTGTACCTTCAACCAAATCATAAGTTTGATTTCCACTAACAGTAGCTTTTTCTGACTCCGCTATTCCATTTAATGTAATAGAATCAACATAATTTTCAACTTCTACTGTATATGAAGTAGTGTCTTTATCAAATGGTGGTACCAACTCACCATTATTTATTGTTAAACTTTGTAAGTTAGCATTACTATCTTTTTTCTTAGTTACAACAACAGTATAAACTTTTGTTGTTCCATCTTCTGCTGTTACAGTAAGTTTAACAGTTAAATCATTGTCGGTAAGTTTATAAATTCCATTTCCTGTAATTTTGGCTGTTGTATCTTCTCTAACACCAATAATTTGTATTGTATTAACATTGTTTTCTACGTGATAAATATAATTATATTTATCTTTATCAAATTCAAAATCTTTTTCTGGGAATGTTACAATATCGCTTAAATAAGCATTGCTGGAAGCTTTTTTTGTAACAATTACTGTATACTCTAAACTTGTTTTTCCATCTTGAGCAACCGTAGTTATTGTTACAGTATTTTCACCTATTTTTAAGTTTTTATTACCTGTAATTGTATATGTTGCTTTTTCATCCATCATAACAACAGACTCATTAATAGATGTTACTTTACTATCAACTTCCATTGCATATGCATTTTTATTTTTATCAAATGTTGGTGAAAGTGTTCCATAATCAAATGATAATGACTTAATTCTTGCTTCATTTGGACCAGCTTTATAAACATCTAATTGATAATTTCTAATATTTCCTTCATAATTTGTTACTCTAATAACAAATGGATTTTTACCAGAATCTACGTTTAACATTATTTTAGGATCACTTACAGTCATATCAACTGTTGTTGTTGATGTAGAACCTAACTTGTAAACTTCTACTTTGGTATATAAAGGTTCTTCAGCCTTCAAATGAAGGTTTATTCTTTTTACATCTTTTCCTACTTCAGTTGTATAATTCATCATTCCTATATTAAATATTGGATCTAATGTTCCTTCATCCATATACATATCTGTTAAACGATTACTTGCAACAGGTTTTTGCATTCTTGTTGCATGAATAATATAAGTTTTCTTATCCCCATTTTCAGCTGTAACTATTACTTCTATATCTTTTGTTATTTCAACCTCAAGATTAGTATTATTTTTTATTTCTACAGTTGCTTCCTTAGAATTTGTTTCATAAATTATTGTTGCACTTTCATATTCAAAAGGAATATTTACACTATATTCTAAAGTGTCTGGATCAAATATTGGCGTTATTACTCCTTCGGCAACTTGTAAGTTTTTAAGTAAATTATCAGAAGATTTTTCTCTATTTATATGTATTACATAATTAATACTTCCTTTATCTAAATAACTTACCGTAAGAGTTATATCATTGTTTCCAGTATTAAGTTCATATTCTCCTAACCCAGAAATATCGTTTAATGTTTCTTTTAAAGTGGCGCTAACTAACACATCTTTTACTTCATTTCCAACAGAAACATTATATTCAAATACATCATTACTATAATTTGGAGTGATTGGATAAATCGTACCATCATGACTAACAGTTAAATCTAATAATTCGAAATCGAACTCTCGATTAATAGTTACTTGATAAGTATTAATACTTCCATTTTCACTTGTAACAATTATAGGTATTATATTTTCACCATACTCTAATATATAACTTCCGTTACCTGTAATATTTTGCATTACTTGTCCTTTTACCGTTGATATAGTAACTTCACTTATTGTTGATGGAACATTAACTGTATAATTATTTACTAAACTATCAAATGACGGTGTTACATCATGAATTGTTTCTACTCCATTTTTTGTAGATTTTACAGTTATTCCATTTAATAAATTATTTTCACTTGGTTTTCTAGTAGCATGAATATTATATGTTTTACCACGTGTTTTGTCACCTGATAATACTACTACTTTGACTATATTTTCACCTGTTACGAAGTTAGAATTTCCTGATATATATACAGTTTGTTCTGGAGATTCTTTTTCATAAATAATATCTAATGAATTAACCGTACTATCAATTTCAATATAATAATCTAAAACATTTTTTGAAAAACTTGGAGTTAATTCATAGCCCTTAACCTTTAAATTTGCAAGATTAACATTATCGCTTTGTTTTCTTATAATACTTAAAGTATAAGTTGCAGAATCACCAGTTTCTGGAGTAACAATTATATTAAATGTATTCAACCCTTGTTCAAGGTCAAATTCACCATTTCCAGTTACTGTTGTATGAGTTGTATCAAATGCAGTTCCCTCAATTTTGATTTTACTAACTTCACTATCTACTTCTAAGACATAATCAAATTTATATTTATTAAATACTTGTAATAAATCTGCAGTATCCCCTGATGAAACTGTTAAGCTTGCAAGTAGATTACTATAAGCTTCATTCCTATATGCATGTATAATATAGTCTCTTTCATTACATCCTTTTCTTGTTTTAACTGTACTTGAACAACTTTCTGATTCTGTATGAACAATTATATCGTTTCTTCCAAAGTATAATACTTTTGCACCTTTTATTGTGATATTTTGATTTTCATTTTTCTTCTCAAATTCTAATTCATATTTACCACTTTCTATAGCATTGAATTCAACATTATATTCATATAAATTTTCATCAAATTCAGTTATATCATACTCTGGTGTTTTAAATGAAATTCCTGCTATGTTAGGATCAGAATTTGCTTCTCTATATACTGTTAAAGTATAATCAAAAATTTCATCCAATGAATTTTTAACCCTAATTATTATTTTATTTTCACCAACTTTTAAATCTTCATTTCCTATTATTTCATAGTTTTGAAGATCATTTTTTGGTGTAACAATAATATTTTCTAAACTAGTTAATTCATTTGGAATATATATTTCATAATCTGTTACATCTTCATTAAATACTTTATCTAGTGTACAAATATCTGTACAATCATCATCTTCATTAAATTTAACTTCTATATTTGATAATTTTAATTCACGTGTTTTTCTACGAGCTAATTGAACTGTGTATAAAGCAACATCTCCATTTTCTGCTGTTACAATAAATTTATATGGATTATCATAAGAAATCTTTTGTGGCAATATTACATTATGAGTAGCATATTCATTACTCAAAGTAATACTCTCTAATGTTGCACTTGTATCTGTATCAAAGATATCATATGTAAATATATTATCTTTGTGTTTAAGTTCAGTTTGATTTACAACTACACTTTCAACATTATTATTTGTAGATAATTCAGGTAATACTGATATGTGGTAGTATTTTTGAACTACACCATCACCTGCTGTTACTGTTATTGTGTAAATATTATTGGGTTTTGTAAAGTCAATATCTAACTTGTTATCTAGCGAAATAATTGCATTTTTATCAGATAAAGTATATAAAATTTCTTCTCTTGTTAATGTCTTCTTTGTTCTTGGAACACGAATTGTATAGTCAGTTTCTTCTGGATCATAAGTTTCTTCAAATGGATAATTCTTTACACTTAAAGAACTTAATGTAGCATCAGCACTATCACTACGAGTGATATTTATAGTATAAGTTTTTTCTTCTTTATTTTGTGCTCTAACTACAACATCTATCTTATTACTACCATATTCCAAATTAAATGGTTGACTTAAATCAGTTATAATAGTAGCTTTTTTATCTGCAAGTGTAGCTGAGATCATTACTTGATTCATTGTACCTAATACAGTTTTATCATATTCTAAAACTTGTGATAAAAAATTTGGTAATGAAACATAATTAACTTTTAGATCCAATAAATCATTATTTGATGATTCAGCTCTGTTTACATTTACAGTATATGTACCTTCAGTTTCATCTTCTGCTGTTACTATTAATGATATTGTCTTACCATTATCTTCTTCATCAAAAATATGACTAGAAGGGTTAGAAGGATTTACAGTTGCACCTTCTGGTAATGTAGCATTCAAAGTAAAGTTTGATGTATTACTAGGAAGAGTTACATTACATGATTTCGTTGTTTGATCCATAACACATTTATATGTATTTCCTAAAGTATCAATATTTACTTCTGTTATGATAGTATTACTTGATTTTTCTCTTGTTACATTTAATGTGTATTTTGACTCAGTTGTTCCATCTTCTGATTTAGAAGTTATTACATACTGTGTTACATTTCCTGAATTTAAATTAATTTCTGGGAATGTTACTACACTATCTGGATCAATAGTTGTATAAGTAAATGACTCTTTATTAAGTTTGCTAATATTATTTGGAACTGTTACTGAATATTCAAGTGTGTCACTATCAAATAAAGGAGTTAATATATTTCCAATCAAATCTAAGTTTGATAATCTTGATTCATTAGACAATGGTTTCCTGATTTTTACATTATAAACTCTTTTTTCTCCTCTACTAGATGTAACAGTTATAGGAACAAGTAAATATTTTGCATTTGCATCAAAATTATAATCACCATTTCCCTCAACTGTCGATATAGAAACTTCTGGTGTTGATAGAACATTGCATGAAGTAGTTGAACTATCTGTAAATACAATATACTCATTTATTGTTCTATCAAACGCAGGTTCTAAATTACCACAACTTACATTTAAAGTTGATAGATAATTGTTTATTAGATTTTCACTGCTAATAGTTAAAGTATAAGTTTTTTCATCTCCATTTTCTGCTTCTACTATAACTGTAATAGTTGGACTAGAAGAAACATCAGGAATTGAAACACTATTTTCAAAACTATTTATTTCACTAACAACTTGTTCTGAATTATTTATCATAATACTTTTGATTTTTGAAGTATTTTTTAATGTTTTTAATTTTAAACTGGCTTGTTGTAAACCATTTGGAACAAATACTTCATATTCTGTTTTATCTTTATCAAAAACAGGATTAAAATCATAATTATTTAATTCAAATGTACTTAACCTAGGATCAGTAGAAACTATTTTTGTTACAACAATTGTATATGTATTTGTAACTTTTAAATCTTCGCTTGTTACCTTTATTGTTACTGTTGATGTACTATCATTACTAAAATTACTATTACCAGAAATTGTATAAGTTGAGTATGGATCAGTTAAAACTATATTTTCTAAATTCAAACTTGTTTCATCTGTTGTAATTGTATAATCAAAATTATTTTTATTAAATATTGGAGTTACATCTATACCTAAACTATCAATAGTAGCAATATCTTTAGCACTTCTATCAACTACAAGATTGTATGTTGTAGTTGTACCATTTTCTGCTTCTACTATTATCATATATATATTTTGTCCGGTTGTAAGTTCAACCTCATTTGATACTACATCACCATTTATATCATAAATTTTATATGAAGAATATTTACTGCTTAAAGTTGGTGTAATAGTAATCTTATGTTCTTTAGTACTTAAAGTATATTGATAACTGTCTGATGAAAAAGTTTCATTAATTCCTTCACTTGTTGTTAAATTAGATAATTTCGAATCACTATTTTTGTTATTTGTAATAGTTATTTTATATGTTCTAACATTACCATTTTGAGCAGTTACATTTATGAAAAAAACATTTTCTCCTAGTTTAAGATTTTGTGGAAAACTAGTAATAATATTTCCATCTACATCGGTAATACTATAAACTGCATTTTTACTTTCCAATGTTGCATTTATAGAAATTTGCTTATCTTCTGTAGTTTTTGTATATTCTAATGTTTCTTTATCAAATGTTTCATTAAATCCTACATTTGTTGTTATACTAGCTAAATAATTATTATCATCTAAAACACGATTAGCATGAATTGTATATTCTCTAGTATTACCAGACTCACTAGTAACCAAAATTTTGATATCATTTATTCCTTCTTTTAAATTAAGATCTCCCTCTATTTTTACAGTTGCATATTTATTATTAGCAATTGCAGTTATATCAATTTTTTTATCAAATGTATCTAAATTATATTCTAATTGTTCTGGATCAAAACTTGGTGTTAAAGTATTATCTTTTACTTCTAATGTTTTTAATGTGTTATCATTACTTAATTCTCTTGTTACATTTAATGTATATATTCTTTCATTTCCTGTTTCACTTGTTACTTTTATTGTTACTACATTTAAACCAGCTACAAGTGATTTAGCATTTTCGCTTATTTCAACTTTTGCATATTTGTTTGTTGGAATTGCAGTTATATCAAGAGTACGATCGTTTGTTGTAAAACTATAATCTAGTGTATCAGAATTAAAACTTGGTATTAGGTTATTGTCTTTTACAATTAGTGTACTAAGAGAATTATCATCAGATTTTTCTCTAGTTATAATAAGAGTGTACGTTCTAACAGTACCATCCTCTGCTGTTACTGTTATAACATTATTAGAAGGATTTTCTGTCAATAAATTTATATTTTTAACATATACACTACTATTTCCTATTTTAGCACGTTTGTTTCCATCAGCTGTTGCTGTTAGCAATACATTTGTAACTTCATTTGGAAGAGTTAATGTGTAATTGTCGTATAATGGATCGAAATTTGGAGTCAATTTATAAACTTCGCTTCCATTTGTTACTAATAATGATTGTAAATAATTATCTGTATATCCTGCACGATTTACTATAATTTTGTAATCACAAGTTGAACCATCTTCTGCTGTTACACGAACTATAATTTCATTTTTTCCAGCTTGTAAATTATTATAATTTCCAATTATTGTATATTTTGATGTATCAGCTGATGGAACTGCATTGATTGTTAATTTTTCTGTTTCACCTGTTATATACATGTAATATACAAATTTTGTTGATTCAAAAGGTTCTGTTAAATTTGCTTCATCTACAGTTAAACTAGATAATAATGTATTTGCATTTGCTTTTCTATTTATTATAAAAGTATAAGTCAACTTACTTCCATCTTGTGCGGTTACAACTACATTAATTGTATTAGCACCTACATTTAAGTTATATTCGTCTAATCCAGTTACTGTTGCAAGTAATGGATCTTCTAAAATACCTGACAATGATATTTTTGAAACTGAATTCTCAACTACCATGTTATATTTCAAATTCATCTTATTAAAAGTTGAGGTAATTTCTAGTTCTTTAATATTTTCTGAATCTGTAATATCATTTATTGTAAGTTCTTTTAAGAAAGCATTATTACTTTCTAATCTGTTAACATGAACATTATATTGCTTTTGATTTCCATTTGCAGCAGTTACAGTTATTGTAATTGTATTTTCACCATACTGTAAATCGGATGAATCTATTTTTACAGTTGCATTTTCATCATCCGCAATTGCTTCTAATTCTACACGCTCTGTTTCATTTGGAACAGTTACATAATAATCAGTTATATTATATGAATAGTTTATTTCATATTCTGGTGAAATCATTCTTAAAACTTTTAAATCTGCATTTCCATCCATATCACGGTAAATGTTGTAATTCCATGACGTTATATGATTTTTATCTTCACTTGTAACGTCTACTTGGAATTTATTATTTCCACCAGACAATTCATACAAACCATCACCATTTACAGTTTGAAAATAGTGAGCTTTATCAACAACCATAACAATTTCTCTAATTGTATATGGAACTTTAACATTATATGTATTAATTTCAGGATCAAATTTATAATCACATGCACCATCTAAAGTTGCACAATACTCTTCTATTAATCCATTTATGAAAATATTTTTTGGAGTTGCATTTGTATCTGCATCTCTTGTAACAATAACTTTATATGTCTTTGTATATCCATTTTCTGCTGTTACTACTAAAGGAATTTCTGTTGTTCCACTTTCTATTGTATAATTTCCATTTCCTACAACACTTGCTTTACTATCAGCAGGAACACCTTCAATATTAATTTCAACTTCATCTGAATTTAGTTTTAAATAATATGTATCAACATTATAATCCCATTCTGGTGTCATAACACCTTTATTAGATATAATTCCATCTAAGAAATTATTTTCACTTTGTTGATATGGAATAGTTACTTTAACATAACCATTTCCAGAATGTCCTGTTTCCATTGTACCAGTTGGTGATTTAAAATAATTTGAACCACTAACTGTATTAGCATTTGTTAAATAATACTTGCTATCAAGTAACCATTCTTTTGCGTTTTCAATTACATAGGCAGTTTCAGAAGTATATATAAATCCTGATCCACCTCCACCACCATTTGACCAACCACTTGTTGCTCCAGAGCCACCGCCGTACCAGCCGCCGCCGCCTCCACCTCCAAAGTAGTTTCCGCCACTAGTTGGTGCATTTGCGCCTATACCAAATTTTCCTATTGTACCAATTGCTTTATTATATTTTCCGTATGTTCCTCCGTCTGTTTGAGTACCTCCACCAGCTTGAGTTCCACAAGATCCACTTGCACTTGAACCTCCACCATTAAGTCCTCCTCCAACAGCTCCAGCAGCACAGCCATCTGAACCATGACCGCCTCCACCTCCGGCTACAATTACACGACTATATAATGAATCAGTTCCAATACGTATATCGGATGCTCCTCCACCTTTTCCTACACGTGAAGAACCACCACCATTAAATCCTCCATTTGCTCCACTACCACCAGCGTAAGCATAAAGGATTGTTCCTTTTTCTAAATAGACTGTTCCATATGAGTAACCTCCACGGCCACCTCCGGCTCCTCCTTGAGCTCCCCATACTTCTAATAAATATTCATGGTCATATGGAATTATTATTGTTTGAACGTTACCATTATATCCTAGATTTTTTTCATATCCACTTACAGTAACTCTTTTTGCATGTAAAGTATAAGTTGTAGGATCAACATGTGGTTCTGTTACTGTAATAATGATATCAAATTTATCTGATTGAATATATCCATCACCAGACACAGTAGCTTTTGCTTCTCCATCGTAAAGTTCAACTAGTGTATCAATTGAAGCTATATGACTCTCAAATTCAATATCAAATTCTGTTTTATCATCAGTTATTGGGAAATCTATTACTGACCCACCACTACTATTAAATGTTAGTTTTTTTATTTTGCTAGAATGAGGTAAGTTAATATTTAATGTATAAATTTTTGTACTTGTACCTGTTTCATTTGTTACTGAAATAGGTATGCTGTAATAATTATTTTTATTAGATATATGTCCAATATTTGTGATGATTTGATCTGATGATCCTTTGTCAACAGTTAAATTATATTCGTCCATATAGTATGGTAAATTAACATTATATGTATATGTGTTCTTATCAAACGAAACATCTGAAAATTCAGATATAGAATGTTCATCAAAATATATATTATTTAAATAATCTATATCATTTGCTTCACGATAAATGTGATAACTAAATACTTCAACAGCACCATTTATATATGTAATTGTTATATTAAATGTGTTATCACCGACATGAATTTCTCTAGTTCCATCACCTTCTACACTTAAAATTGAATCACTGTCTGTAACTTTAAAAGTTACTAAAGATGAATCGTTACTATCCAATGTACCAGTGTAATCTTTTACATCATAATCAAATTTTTTATCCAAAGTGACATTGTCACTAACAATAATATCAAAATCGTATGATAATGAGAAAGATATTTTTACAAATCCATTTCCTTCATGTCCTGTTTCTGTTCCACCTGTTGTATTTGGGAACGAAGTATTTCCAGCTTTTGTTGAAGCTTCCATTAAATATTGGCTAGGTAATAATAGGTATTCACTTGGAACGGTTGTAGAACTAGCACTAGTCCAGACAAATCCTGAACCACCACCGCCACCTTTATCATCATCAACAGAGCCATCTACACCAGCTCCTCCACCGCCGTACCAGCCACCGCCGCCACCGCCGCCGTAGCCTCCATTTGCAGCTATACCTGAGCCACCTTGTCCAAATGTTCCATAATTATTTCCAGCTTTTATTTGCGATGCACCTTCAGCTCCTGATCCATAGCTTCCAGCTCCAACACCACCAGTTGAGCCTCCACCGACTCCACCAGTATTATTTGGTGCTCCTACTGAACCACCACCACCAGCGACTATTAAACGGTTATATAAAGATTGACCACCTATACGTATATCAGATGCCCCTCCACCATAGATAGTTCCGTACCCAGCTTTGCCACCGCCATTCCATCCACCAGCATTACCGGAGCTTCCAACATATACATAAAGTATTTGCCCTTTATTTAAAAATATTTGTCCTGTAGAATATCCACCTTTTCCACCGTTATTATTTCCACGATGTCCACCTTGTGCTCCCCATGCTTCTAATGTATAAATACCTGCCGCTGGGGCAACAAACTTTTGTGGAAGACCATTGTATACATAACCATATGAACCAGTTGTCCCACTCATTAAATAATCACTTTGTTTATGAAATGTTATTTTATAATTAACTGTTAAACCTGTAATATCATTTTTTACATCTACACTATAAACATATTGTTTTTCATTTGTAATATCATAACTTCCAGTGTAGCTTTCAACCATTGAATAACCTTCATTTAGTTGAAAATTAACATTTATTTTTTTTACACTATCCAAAACTGAAATATGATATTCATATATTGTATAATCAAAATCTATTGGAATTTCACCATCATTAATAGTTATACCGCTTACACCATTAATTAATTTTGGGCTGATTCTAACGTATCCATTTCCTGTATGACCAGTTTCTGTTACTCCACTCGGATTTTTAAAGCTTACATTACCATTGGATAAAATAGCGTTGCTTAAATAATTTTTATCTGTTACTAAATATCCTTCTGGCACATATTTACTATTCTCACTAGTAAAGGCAAAGTTGGATCCTCCACCCCCACCTTTATCATCATCAGCAGAGCTATCTGGATTAGCTCCTCCACCGCCATACCAGCCGCCTCCACCGGCACCGCCATAACCACCGCTTCCAAAAGCGCCGTTTCCGCCATACCCAAAGCCAGCTCTATAAGAACCTGCAGCATTAATTGCACCAGCAGTACCTCCAGTACCACAACCATTATCAGCACTTAGCCCTGCAGCAGCACCAGATATATTACTAGCACCTACTGAGCCACCACCACCAGCCACTAATATTCTATTATAAAGTGAATTTCCACCAAAGCGAATGTCTGTAGCTCCTCCACCATACATGTTAGTAGTTTCACTCCATACACCACCTGTTGAGTAATATCCGTTAGTGTGTCCTCCACCATTCCAGCCTTTTGTTTTTCCATCTTGTGAAAGAGTAGAGCCGCTTCCGCCAACGTATATATAAAGAACTTCTCCTTTTACTAGGTACATATCTGCTTTAGCGTACCCACCTTTTCCACCATTATTAGATCCTCTGTGTCCCCCTTGGGCTCCCCATGTTTCTAATGTATAAATGCCAGTTGCCGGAACATAGAATTTTTCATAGTTTCCAGTGTAAGAATATCCATAAGATACTACATCACGATTTTCTAAATACGCATTTTGCTTTTTTACATTTACAGTATAGACTTGAACGACTCCTGTTTCTTCATCAGTTAAAGTTATTGTATTTGTTACTGATAAATTATTAGTCATATCAGTGCTTCTATTTGATTGTGTTAAAGTATAACCATCTTCTGTTAAAATATTAAATCTAATATTTTCAATATCATTATCTACTGTTAAATTATATTCATATAAATTGTATTTATAATCAATTGGTACATTTCCACGATTGATTTCAAAATTAGTTATTCCATCAAGTTCTAAAGCAGTTATTTTGGCATATCCATCTCCTGCTCTTGAACCTGTTGAATAATTAACATTTGTCATATAATAATCGGGGGAAACTGAATAACCAGTTGGAACATATTGTTTAGTTTGAGTGTTCCAAGTAAAACTTGAACCGCCTCCACCTCCACGATCATCATCAACAGAGCCATCAGGAGTAGATCCACCTCCACCATACCAGCCACCTCCACCGGCACCAGCATGGCCTCCTGAACCTGATGTTCCACTTCCGCCAAAGCCAAACCCTGCACGAAGAGAACCAGCACCAGACAATGTTGCTCCTACACCACCAGTTCCACATCCAGAAGAAGAGCCCCCAGTTAATCCGCCAGCACCACCAACTTTATCGTTAGCACCTACGGTTCCGCCTCCACCGGCTACTATTAATCTTGATTTTAAACTAGCTTCATTATCCCAAGCACCATTTACAAATCTAATGTCTGTAGCTCCTCCACCATACGTTTTTAAAGTTGGCTGAGCTCCTCCACCATTATATCCTCCATGTGTTTTTCCTGAACCACCGACATATATATATAAAATATCTCCACGTTTTAAATATACTTCACCAGTTGTATATCCACCTTTTCCACCATTATTAGCACCACGGTCGCCTCCTTGTGCTCCCCATGTTTCTAATTTATATATACCACTTCGTGGTACAACAAATGTTTGATAATCCCCACTATATTCAAATTCATATGTTGGACCTGCAGCATTTACTTTAGTTATCATAAATGGACATGCAAAAAAGAATATTAACGCAAACGCTAATATAAACTTTATAGTAAATTTTTTTTCATTTTTTTTAGTTTCTACCATACTATCATCGTCCATCTTACTATCATAATAATTATATAATATTTTTTAAATTTTGTCATCATGCAATAGATATATTTTAAAAAAAAAAGTACTTTTTCAAGCACCTATTTTTCACTTTCAAAACCACAATCTAATATTACATCAATACTATAATCTGTTTTTCCATATGGTTCTTTTGGATAAATTACTACCATTGAAGTATTTTTATTACATTCTTCATTAGTTTCTTTATTAATAAAAGGGTTATTTTCATCCGTAGTTTCTGCTTTTTTAGAACGAAGCATATTGTCTAAACTAACTTTTATTCCAATATCTTTGTATTTTTCTAAAAAGACTTTTCTCTCAGTTTCATTTTTTCCTATTTGATTGTAATAAAAATCTTCATAGAATTGAACTCCCATTTCTTTAAGTGATTTGGTTAATTGTTCTGAATTGCTTATTGTTTTTTTCTTAAGTGTGAATATTAAAAATATTGATAGAACAACAACTATTATTATTACACCTGAAATTATACAATTTTTAATTAATTTTGAATTATTTTTGTCTTTCATACAACATTACCTACCTTGGATTTAATTATACCACAAATAAAAATTATTAGATAGATTTTTTATAAATAAAAATAAATTTAATCTCAAAATAAAATGTTTTTATATTTATAAGGTTTTCCACAGCAAAAAAAGTGCACAGCACTTTATTCTACAAATTCAACAGGTTTTTGATCTAATCTATCTAAATAAAAATCGTTTAAATATTTCTTGCTTCTATTTGTCATTACATCATTTATTGGAATCAATGTATAATCCTTTAAAACTACATAATCATAAGTAAAAGTTAAAACATCATCATAAAACTTGGTTAATAAATCTATTTTCATAGTAGTTGTATATACATTTCCATTATCTGAATAATCAATTAATTCATAAAATCCTTTATCTGTTTTTACTATTCTGTCATTATAAATATGTAATATTTTTTCTTCTTCATAATTGCCATTTACTTTATAAGTAGTTGCAGGAACTGTTCTTTTCTCGGTAAAATGATAATATTCTTCTACTATTTTATAGATTATATTATCTTTTACATAAAATAGATTGCATCGCATATCATAATTTCTAGTAAGATTATGCGCCACCGAATATAAATCAGTATTTGTATCTTTGAATTTATATATAGAATTTTCAAACATTTCATATCCTTCTTTTACTTTATTATCTACATTATCATCATAAATTACATATTTTTTACCTGTATCATCATAAAAGTATATATCTGAGCCATATGGAATGCCTATATTTGTTACTTTAATATTTTCTGGAATGTCATACACCTTTTTGTAACTAACTTCATCTATTTTTAGTTTTTCTGGGTCGTAAATGTAAGCTTTGTTATTAGATATAAATGCATAATTTATAAAATAAGAGTCTTCATTTAAAACTTCTCCACCTGCAAAAGTATAATAATTTGCCTCTTGCTTTGTTTTACCATTTTTCTTAAGTACAGCTTCAAGCAAGTTGACTGGTTCTGTATCTGTTTTATCAGTTAATTCAGGTGTTTCTGTTGTTTTTGTATTATTTTTATTAAATAACACAAAACATAAAATACCAACTAATAATATAAATATGATAATACAAATTAAAATAATTTTTTTATTTTTCATATTTCACCTATTTTTCAATATATCCACTTGTTTTTTCTGTATACATATTATCAGTTATTGATTTATATCTTTCGCCTTTATAATCATCGGTAAACCCATTGTAGGCTTTATATATATCACCATTTTCAGTATCATAAACTCTTTCATAACCTAATGTTGCATCACTTTGTTTTTGACTCATTATATCATAAGTTTTACTTCTGTTTTCCCAAGCATTCATATATGAATCAAAAGCTTTTTGTACACTAGCGCTTAATTCTAATGCTTGTTTAGTTTGGGCATTACCATCATCTATAGTTTTTTGAACATAAGAACTATTAAAGTCTATTGAATTAATTGATTGTAATAAAATATCTTTATAATCTATAAATTTATCTTTTTCAGATGTAATGGCCATTATGTCATATACCATATAATAAGATGTATCTACACCACTCATATAATTATTGCCAAAATTAACCACGGAAGCTAAAAACATACCTTCTGCTTCTTTATTATTTTTATCATTAAATGTAGCTCTTAAAACTTTGCTGTCCAAAGCAACACTTTTCATAGACGCACTAGATTCAAATTCTTCTAATTTGTTAAAGTTGTTAATAGTTGGAAAATTTATTGTTGAAAAACTTGGATCAATTGATTTAATAAACGTAAAAATTTCATTAAATTTTTGGTAAAAACCTTCTGTCGTTGGATTATCTAAAACTACTGCATCGGCAAATAATTTATATTGAGAATTATATCCACTCATACTATAATAATTTTGCCAAGATGATTTTGACGCATTATTTTTTAGTAATGGTTGTACCTTCAACATTAAAAATATTTGATTTCTATCATCATTAGGATCATATACTCTTATTGCGTAATATATACCACTACCACCTGTTTCAACTACCCATCCTTTAGGTTTTTTCATAGTAAACGCATTATTTGTGTATTCCTCTAAAGTTATTTCACTTACTTCATTTTTAACTATTTTCACTTTTTCTTTTTTGTCAGTTTTATCAGAAGGATTTAAACCTCCCATACTTATACCAGCTTTCTTAGTAAGTTTAATAGTAATGAATGCAGAAATAATTAATACTACAAATATTACTATAATGATTATTATTTTTGTTTTACTTTTCATGATATCTCCCTCCTTATTTATATTATTATAATTAAAATATATTTTTATAACAACTCACTTGTCACTTAAATCAATGTTTTTGCAGACAACTTTTTTGTTATTTTTAAATATATAGTATAATATATATGAGGTGTCAAAAATGTTTTTTAAAGATTTACTTAATAATTACTTAAGAGAATTAAACTGTACTTCAAAAGAATTATCTATTGAATCAAATATATCAGAAGCTGTTATAAGTAGATATCGCAGTGGTCAACGAATTCCTAAAGAAAACAGTATACAAATAAATAATCTAATAAATGCTCTATACAATATTTCGTTAAGAAAAAATATTAAACTTAATAAAAAAGAAATTAAAGAGAAACTTATAAATTCTATTAATGAATATAATTATTTTAATTACGAAAATTTTAATAATTTAATATCTACAATGAATATCAATATAAACGAAATGTCAAAATATATCGCATTTGATTCTTCACATATTTCAAGAATTAGATATGGAAAAACAAAACCATCGGATTCAGAAGATTTCAGTAAAAGAATTTGTAACTATATATTTGAAAAATATAACAACAAAGATAGCATTCAAAAATTATCAATAATACTTGAATGTGATGCAACAGATTTAAAAAAAATATGTAATTCATTATATAATTGGCTTACAAAACAATCAAAAGGCAACACTCAAATAAATGATTTTTTGAATAAACTTGATAGTTTCGATTTAAATGATTATATTAAAGCTATAAAATTTGACAAATTAAAAGTTCCAAATATACCTTTTTATAGATCAAAAACAAGAAATTATTATGGTATTGAAGAAATGAAAAATGGGGAATTAGATTTCTTTAAAGCTACTGTTTTATCTAAGTCTAAGGAAGATATCTTTATGTGTAGTGACATGCCTATGGAAGATATGGCTAAGGATATAAATTTTGGTAAAAAATGGATGTTTGCAATTGCTATGAGTTTAAAAAAAGGATTACATTTAAATATAATTCATAATTTAGATAGACCATTTAATGAAATGATGCTAGGACTTGAAAGTTGGATTCCAATTTATATGACTGGTCAAATATCACCATTCTATTTAAAAGATACCAAAAATAATATATATAATCATCTAAATTATACTTCTGGTACAGTTGCACTTTATGGTGAATGTATAAATGGATTTCACAATAAAGGTAAATATTATTTAACTAATAAGAAAGAAGAAGTAAACTATTATAAAGAAAAAGCAAATTTGTTATTGAAAAAAGCATCTCCTCTTATGGAAATATATAACGAATTTGATAAAAATACATTTAAAGCATTTTTATTAAATGATGCAAAATTAAATGGAGAAAGGAGAAGATTTTTACATTCTTTACCTTTGTTTACTATTGACGATAAATTATTAAAAAAAATATTAAATGATAATAAAATTTCTAAGGAAGATATAAATGTTATTTTAAAATATAAAAAAGATGAAGAAGTAAATATCAATTTAATTTTAAAAAGTAATATAATTACTGATAATATATTTGTAAAAACAAAAGAAGAATTTAGTAATTCAAATATTTATTTGTCACTTGAAAATATTTTTTATAATAAAAAAATAAAATATAATTATTCTGAATATTTAGAACATATAAAAAGTACTAAAGATTATTGTAAAAAAAATAAAAATTATAAACTAAATATTCAAAAAAATAAAACTTTTTCTAATATTTCATTAATAATGCTAGAAAACAATTATGTTATAATTTCTAAAACTGAAAATCCTAATATTCATTTTGTTATTAAACATCCTAAATTAGTCGATGCAATAAAAAACTTTACTCCTTTAGTAACAGAGTAAAGCTTTTTATTTTTTTATTTTATCAAAGTACACATCATAATTTTTATCTTTTTCTTCTTCTATTGTTTTTATTATACTTTGTTTATAATCATCAGTATCATTAAAACCCTTAAATGTTTTTGATCCTATAATTGTATATGGAACTCCAGTAACTTTTTCTCCCATACTACTTGCAAATGCATTTAATATGTTCAAATTCTCTTCATTATACCAAACTTCAAATGTATATAAATTATAATATTTACCATATTTAGTTTTTATTGATTCAAAAAATTCTTTTTCTTTTTTACAATGTGGACAACCATCACCCCAGAATAAGTAAATATTAACTTTGTTTTTTTCACGTACTACATTATCTAAATTTATATCATATGAGGTGTCTAATGTAGTATCATTTGTCACATTATTTTCTTCTTTTTTACTTGGCAATTTTATATAAGTAGATAACCACGTTTTAAAAGCCTCTTCTGAATTGTAAATATCAATATCTTCATCGTTATCTGCTTCTAAGTAATCAATTATTTTACCATCTTTAAAAATTACAAATGAAGGATAATATTTTATATATTTTTCAAGGTTTGTATTTTTTATTGATGTAAATTTTATTTTATAAAAGCTTATAGGTGTTGTTTCTTGAAATTTTTTTAAAATACTTTCAAATTTAGATGAAGTATCACATAATGGTTGATATATAAATAACGCAAATGATTTTTTTTCATTTATTAATTCGTTTAAATCTTTTGTTTCAATTTCATTTAATGTATTTGTTCCATAATACCTTTCATCTAAAGAAAATATTTCATTTTTATTTTCTTTTTTTATTAATAAGAAAGTTAATAATACAAATATAACTATACATAGTATTATTGAAAATATAAGTATTTTATTTTTCATTTAATTCCTCAAAGTTTATATTATGATATGAAACTTTCCAAAAGTCATATGTTATTTTTCCATCTTTAATATTTTTAACTTCAACATTATTTTTTCCTTTATAATACCAATAGCCACCTACGTTATAAATTTTATCTTTATCCCATCCTAATGAAACAAGTAAATTTTTGGTCATTCCTGCATAACCTCCTCCACCGCACATTAGAAATATGTTTTTATCTTTTGGAAATAGATATTCTAATATATCTAAAGATTCTTCATAGTTTGCTTTATAAGTACCATCTGAAACTTGTGTGAATAATGTTTTACCAGTATAGCTACTTCCTACTTCTTCTGGAAGACCTGTTACATTAACTAAGTATGGGTATGGAACCACTTCAAATCCTCTTACAAAACCGGATAAATATGAATCGCCTCCTATTGCCTCATAATTGCCTGGATCTTTTAGCATTCTCATATCTCTATATACTGAATCAGTTCTATCTAAATAATTATCTATTGTCTCTTCATTTATATTTTTATCTATTCCGAATTGACCTCTAATTCCACTTGATACTTCTGGTTTTGGAAGGTTATTACCACGGTTTAAAAATATTAAACCTGATGATAATACTACAAGTATTATTACTGTTATGGTGATTTCTATTTTTTTATTTTTCATAATTAACTAGCATTCCTTTCTTTCGTCCTTTCAATAATAATTTTATAGTAATATATAATTACTTTTCAATAACGTAAAAGTTGAACTTCTCAACTTTTAGTTGAAATATTATTTATTACAATTTTCTTCTATTTTTAATGGAACTTTATATGTCGTAGTCTTATCAGACTTATCTGTTGCATTTATTAGTAAATATAATGAATTATCACTATATTCCTTGCAAACTTTTTCATAGTTATTAACAACTAAAGTAATTTGTTTTAAAAAAGTTTCTAATTTAATATTTTGGTTTTTATCAGAGTTATATGTTTTTATTTTTCTTTCTATATTTCCAGATGTTTCATATAATGTACACTCTATTTTTTTATATTCAATATTATTATCTCCACCACAATATTCAATGTTTGAAATATAAATAGCAGATTTATTATTATTATAAGCAATGTTACCCGAAATATTAAAGTCATTACAAGTTGTGGATATTGTTTTAAATTTAAAATCTTTATTTTTTAACAAGCAAGAAATAATACAAATAATTATTAGTAAAAAAACTACTGATAATATTATATATACTATAAAGTTATTTTTCTTTTTATTTATATTAAGTTCTCCATTATATATTTCTTCTAAGCTTATATTAAAATCTTTGCTTATTTGTTTGATTAAGGCAACATCTGGCATATTTTTTCCATTTTCCCATTTACTAACTGCTTGATATGTTACATTATATTTATCGGCAAATTGTTTTTGTGTTAAATTATTTTTTGTTCTTATTTCTTTTATAAAATTTCCTATTTTTTCTTGATCCATAAGTTTTTACTCCCTTTACAAAATTATAACTTAATATATATTTTTTAACAATATTTTTTATTTATAATCTTACTAAATAAAGCTGGTGTAAAGTTTTAAATGCTAAATTATTTGTTGATTTTTGAAAATATTACTTTTTCTAATTTGAAATTAATACTTTATTAACTTTTATAAATAATTTAATTATAAAAAAGTGTAAAGAAAAAACAAACTTTTTAAGTTTATTTTAACATTCTAATATCCATTCTTGTAAATATTTTATTTCTGTATGACAATATTTGCAAACTTTATCAATTGCATTTATAGAGGCTCCACAGTTTTGACATTTTATCATATTAACTTTGTTATTTAATTCTAAAACTCCATTTTCATTATGTCTCATAATATAGTTATCTTTAACAATTTTAGATTTTATTTTATTGTTTTCAAAATATATGATTCTTACATCTGCACACACTTCTACATAATTTATATTATTTTTAACGTAATTTTTAAACTTAATGTAATCTAAGATATCATAATCAATTACATTGCTTTTATTATAATAATACTTTCTTACTTCATAATTTAAGTTATTAAAAAATTTCTTTTTATCTATTTTTGTTTTATTCCAAAATTTAATTTGCTTTTCATTTTGTTTATTTTTATATATTTTTATTGGAGTTAAAATAATATATGCATCTATAATGTAAAAAAGATAGTATAAAATTAAGGATATTATTAAACTAGATACAACTATTTTTGATATATCATAATTATTAAATGTTCTAGATGTTGTTTTTATGTATATGTAACTAATAATAATGCTTGTTATTAAATCAACTATTCCAGTTACTATTCTATAAATATTGCTTCTTAAAACTTTATCATAATGATATTTGCTTCCTAAATCTTTATCTATATAATCAATATTATAATAAGTTCTACAATATGGGCACCCATTTTCAAACTCTTTTATGCTTGATTCAAATCCACAGTTTTTACATTTGTAGTTTGTAGTTTCAAGTTCTTTAGAAATGAATGTATATTCTATTCTTGAGTCAAATAAATTTTCTTTATGGATTAATTTATTTTTTAAATAATATTGTTTTTCGCATCTTATACCATTTATAATATCATCATTTATAGAATTATCTGTGTTTCGTTCTAATATTTTATTTCCTACTATATATTTTGTTTTTATATTTATTCCATAATCTTTTAATTTTTTGTTATGAAAGTTATCAGATATCAATGACATATTTTTCTCCTATTAATTATTATTGTTATTATTATTGTTATTATTGTTATTATTAGATGAAGATCCTCCGCTTGAATAAGAACTAGATGATGGTACATAATGATCAATCGTCCTAAAAAAATCATTGTTCATAACTAATCCATCTATTGCAGAATTGGTAATATATGATGGAATAACTTCTAGTACTTTTAATCCTATTTTTAAAGTTATATTGTTTTTTCCACCTATTACTTTTCCTTTGGGATTTTGTTCTAAAAAGGAATAAACTTTTTCTAAATTATCATCAGTTAAAGAATAATATTTAGCTAAATCTATGCATCTTTTTTTTCTAATTAGTTCTTCATATGTGTCTGGTTCTTTGTTCATTTTTTATTTCCTCCTTATCAATATAATAAAATTCTATATTTTGGAATGGCAAATTTATTGCTTGAATGTGGTAATACGCATTGTTTTTTTGTTTTATATAATGGTAATCTCTTAGTGAAGACGTTGTAAAAAATATATTGTTAGGCATATCAAATGTTAAAGAATGTTTATATTCATTTATTAATGAAGTTATATCATATTCATAATAATCTTCTTTATATGTTTTTGTATTATCTAAAACACCTTTATATACTTGATGGGTAAATACATGTCTTTGTTTTGTTCTTTGTTCATCTCCATATGTTACTAAGTCACCACTTAATAACATTATATATAATGAGTTATTTTCCGGATAATCACATTCTTCATTAATCATATGTTTTTTCATATATATTTTAATTTTGCTTTCTGGTGTTATATATATAAAGTCTCTTACTTTTTTTATTATTTGTGATGATAGCTTGTATTCTATATCATCTACTTTTAAAATAAATACATTGTCATCGTATATATATTTTAATTTTTTATCTTGTTTAATAATTTCTTCTAATTGATTACAATCATTATTTCTTTTAGGTATATATTTACTATTATCTTGTGCTCTCATTTTAATCAAATATTGGTATACAAATTCATCATTGTATTCATCTATATTATAGTTTCTATCCTTATATAATTGTTGTTGTAATTTACAAGTATAACTTTTATTTGTATTGTATGTATTTTTTACAAATGGACAACCAGTTTTACATAGGTACAAATATCCACATTTTGTGCATTCTTCTGCTAATGGCATTTTATTATGGTTTGAAAATATTTTCTTTTGGGCAGTATTTAATATTTCTTCTACACTATTTTCATATATATTTCCATAATAGTAATCTTTATTTTTTTGACCTCTTACACATGAATATATATCCCCATTTTTTTCAAGCAAGAAAAATTTTTCTCCGCAATTATCACAATTAGTACAGTAGCCTGGTCCAAATTCATCAAACCATGGGCCGTTTACACCAACTGTTAAATCGGTTCCATTAAATTCTTTGTGCATTCTTTTATAAAATTCAACTTGTTCTTCTTCTGTTATATGATGTAATATTCCATTTGAATTATAATCAAATCCTATCATAAAATTGAAATCATTCATATCTAAACATGTGTTTTTATTTAAATATTTGATATCTTTTATTATTTCTTCAATATGATTATAATGTTCTTTAAAAATAGTAGAAGAAACTTTTTTCTTATTTGGAATATTTTTCATCAGTTCTATGTTTTTAAATATTTTATCTAATGTTTTTTTATTACCTTTTGTAACTCTATATTTATCATGAAGAAAGAGTGGTAAATCTAAACTTCCTGATATAGATACATTAAATTCTTTTATTGCATCTATATGCTTTTCTAAATCATATAGATTCGTTTTTATGTGTGGTGTTCCAACTTTAAATCCTGCGTTTGTTATGATATTTCTATTTTTATTATAGTAATTACTAATATACTCTATAATATCATGAAAATCTTTTTTTGAAAGGGTTGTTACTTCTCCACCATGAAGTGAGATATTAAAGGGAATAACATTATTTTGTCTAAATTTTTCTATTGCATATTCTAAAGTTTCAAGTGGCTTATATTTTGTTTTTTCATCTTTGGTATTCTCTTCTAAATAACAGTATTTGCACCCCATATTACAAGCCATTGTTGGAACATATAATAAATGTATATACTTATTTTCCATGTTTTAACCTCTAATTATAATATACATTTAAAGAAACACTATCTGTTCTATTAAAAATATAACTTGAAGGTATTTCAACGGCTACATTTTCATTAATTTCTTGATAAGGGGCATCTTTTGTTAACGTAAAATTAACAGTTCCATCAGTGTCTTTATATATTAGATTAAAAGAATTTGAATTTCCTTGTTCTAAAACATTAACAAGTTTTATACTAAAACTAGATGATTTGGAATCTGATTGATATGGGGTTATTGTGATTTCTTGATTTAACTTTATATATCTATATGTATCATATTTATATTTATTATTTGATGTATTGGTTAAAGTATTTTCTCCAAATCTCTTTACTACAGTAGGGCTTTCTTTAAATGCTCGACTATTTACAGAAGTTTCTTTAGGGAGTGTTATTTCATCCAAATTTAAACACATTCTAAATGCAGAAGATCCTATTTCTTTTAACTTGCTATTTTCTGTTAAAGTAACAGTTTTAAGTGATGTATTTCCATAAAATGCATGGCCACCAATTCTAGTAACACTATCTGGAATTGTTATTGATTCTAATGAACTACATTCTTCAAATGTGTTTCCTCTTATTTCAGTTAAATTATTTGATAATTTAATGCTTTCTAAGGATGTTGCATTATAAAAAGTTTCTCCGCCCATATATGTTAAAGTGTCTGGTAATTCTATAGTTTTTAGTGAAGTACAGTTATAGAATGCTCCTCCACCTAGATATTCTAAGTTTTTTGGAATATTAATTTTAGTTAATTTTTTATCATTTTTGAATGCACGACCTCTTATTTCTGTAATTGTATCTGGAAGTGTTACTTCTTCTAAAAATGGCATATTTGAAAATGTATTTCCTCTTAAAGCTACAACATTTTCACCCTTATATGTACTTGGTATAGTAACAGTTTTAAAATTAGTTAATCCAAAAGTATAAAACCTTACTGCATAGCCATTGTCCATTTTTTCATAAAATACTCTTGGATTCATGAAAATAATAAGTGGAATTATAAGAGCTAAAAACATGCCTGAAAGTGTAATATATTTAGTATTGTTTTCTACTAATTGAGATTTAGTATTCATAACTATATTTGATACTTTTTCACTAGGTCTTGATTTTAGTTGTTTTTTTAAATATGCCATTAAATTATATTTTCTTGAAACTTTAAAAAATATAAATAATATAATTGCTCCTATTATATATATAGCCATTGTTAAATGAAAGAATATTAATGAAATATAAATAAACAACAATATAGAAAATATAACATTTAAGATTTTTTTCTTTTTTAATACTTCCCTTGGAATTAATTTTGTGTTTCTATCTATATTTGCTTTTTTTAATTCTCTATCAATAAATTCTTCTACCATGGCATTTTCATTTAAATCAAAGATACTATCATATTGTGGTTTTACACTTTGAATTAAAACTTCTTCTATTTTTGTTCCACAACTTGCACAAAACTTATTATCTGCATTTAATGTAGCTCCACAATTTTGACATTTTTTTATTACATTAACAGGATTTTGTACAGGTTTAGTTTTTAATTTAAATGGGGATTTTTTTGTTATTACTGAACATATAGGCACAGCTATAAATGCTCCAATAAAGATTGCAAAAAAATCAATTGCTGTCATAACTTCAGGTATAAATAAATCAAAAACTAATAATATTATTGCTCTAGTTACAAATAATTTAATAAATAAACTTTTTAATTCACCTTCTTCACTTAACACATTAGCAATTGGGAAGAAAACAAATATTGACATATGTATTGTAGTAAACAACTGTGTCATTATTGCTTCAGATACAGAGCCTGTACTTGCAAAAACTTGAAGTGGTAACATTAATAATGTTAATAATAAAATTTTTTTCATAAATACGACCTCTCAAACTATTCTTATTTTAATTATATCATCCTTTTTTAAATTTCCAACCAATAAAGATGAATTAGGATCATGTAACTTGTAGTTTTCTATAACTTGATTTTCATCATAATTTGCATAACAATATTTACAAAAATGTTTGCAGGTATTATATGCACCGATATCAACCATTTTTACACAATTACATTTTTTTCCTTTTCTAGCAGTCCAATTTTTATAAGTTTTTCCTGTTAATTTATATGCAAGTTCATGTGAAATACATTCTCCTTTAGCAAATCCATATTCTACTAAATTTCTATCTTCAAAACATGTTTGTACTATCATTCCGTTTTTTTTGGCGCTCTTACTAAAGTTTTTTCCTATCATTTCATAATCATATTCTGTTAGAGGTTTATAATTAATTGTTTTCATATTTTTTCTTACATTTTTATAATTATCTAAAAAAGAAACTATTATTTTATTTACATATCCTTTTAATAATGTACAAAGATTATCAAATGCTTTTATATGATATTCTAAATTATATTTTTCACTTGTAAATATTGGATCATATCTAACTTGTAAATTATCTATTCCAATTATGCTTGATAATTTTTTTATTGCTTCTATTATTTTTCCCTTAGGAAGTATGTTAGGCTCTATATCCTTTTTATAAGGAGTTATTGTTACATGAAACAATATTTTTTTGTCTATTTTTTCTATTTCGTTTAAAATAGGAATAGGATTTTTTGTACAAAACATTATTAAATCTACATCTTTAAAATATATTCTGCTTACTAATTTTTCATTAAAAGGATTTCTCACATCAACAAATCCTTCTTTGTATCTATTCATGAACCACTTTGAATAAAGTGCGACTATATCTGTTCTTCCACTTACATTTAAAACCATTTCGTACTCCTCTATATTTCCATTTAATAATTAAATTTTAAATAATTTTATCATTATAATTATATCATATATATAAAAAAACTACTTTAATTAGTAGTTTAGAATTCAACTTTAAAGCAAAGAAAAACTTCATTTGGAATTGATAATTTAAATATAAAATTGTTTTCACAAATTTTAAAGACATATAAATTAGAGATGTGATTATACATATCATCTATTGTATTTTTAGACCTATAAAAGTCCAAAAAATCAAATAAATCTTCTGGTGGTTCTTTTACAATTAACTCACCTTCTACTAAATAATTTGTAATATCAATAGGTTTATTGGTATATTTATTTAATTCTTTTAAATTAGTTTTTATTAAAAAAGATAAATAAGCTTCCTTATTATTTTCATCTATTCCACTTATTTGAAAATTAATTGAGTCTATAAGATTTGTATTTATCTTCTTACCATCTTTAAAATTACTACATTGTATTTTATCGAATGAATATTCTAAATATGCATTATGAATATTATTCTGTTTTATTTCAAATATATATTCATTTATTTTTAATTTTTGTTGCATTTTTATAAAACCTCTTTTTAATTAAGCATTTTTAAATATTTAGATAATTTATCTAACATTGCATATTCTGGTGTATATTTTTCTATAGTTAAAAGATTGTTTAATATATTAGTTGAAAATCCACTAACTATTATAACATTATCATCCAAATTTGTTACAGGAACACCTTTTGTTTCACATCCAGCATTCCAAAATATGATTGTTGGTAATTTATAACCAAATTCTTTAAAAGCTTGTTTCCAACCTTCAAAATTTGTACTATTTTTAGAATACACGCCTTTATTAAAATCCATGTCTGTAATTATTAAAATTTTTGTTGGTAAATCTGATTGCTTTAGTTTATTTTCTTTTGATATTGTTAAAATCAATTCAAATACCTTATCAATATCGGTAGTTGTAGCATTAATAGTTTCAATATTCTGTATTTTTTCCACTAAAGTATTACCTTTAATTTGTTGTAATATTGGTTTTCTTGAAAATGATATAAAATTATTTTTAAAAAAGCCCTTATTTCTTTCTGAAATGTATATAGCAAGTCCTATAGATGTACAATAGGGAATACAATCGTACTGAAACATTGATTCTGATGTATCGGCTACAACTATCAAGTTTTCACTATTATTTTCAAGTATTTCTTTTTGATTTTTCCACATTAAATCATATATCTCATTATCATAATCTTTTTCTGATAATATTTTTTTTACTATTTCATATGAAAATAATCCAGATGTGTTAATATTTGATTTTTTGTTTTTAACATCATCTTTATACTTACTATATCTTTCTTTAATATTTTTTACATAAGCTTGATTATACTTAAGTAAGGCTTTTGCCGGAATTTTATCAAATTCAATTTTGTCATATTCTTTATTTGTTAAATTTTTTTCTATTATATTTAGTTTTGATCTAAGTCGCGCTAAAAGTTTTCTATATTCTTTTTCACTTATATTTAGTAGCTTAACTAATTTTTTTGCAAGTAAATTATTTTTTTTATGAGTACGAATTGAAGGTAGCCATTTAGCTAATAGTGATGGTGTAGCACTAACTTTATCACTATTTAATTGATTTTTAATTGCTTCAATTGTTTCTTTTTCTATCTTTGTATTTATTCCAACAAGAAGATAATCATAACGACCAAGTTCACTTATAAATGGAAGAATGCGTAATGCTTGATTAGGATATTCATTACATAGAAATTTATAAATTATTTTGAAAAGACGTCTTTCTCCTTTTCCTTCTCTTATATCTAATATATATAATAAATTAGCAAGTGCTAATTCTTCATTTTCTATTAATGCATTGTTAAACAAATTAATTACATTAGGTTCATAATTAAATCTTGTAATCATTGTAAAAACATCTAAATTGCTATTATATGATGTATCATAGTATTTTGAACCGTTAATACTAACACTTGTGTTATTCTTTTTTATTCCATCTAATAAATTCATAAGATTTCTCCTTATTTAAAATAAGATGTTAAGCCACAAAGGTCACTTTAATTTTTATAAGTGGCTATACAAGACTCAAATATACGCGTGACCCAACGTATTAAGATTCACATTACCTTTAAAATTTGCTGTACGAGTCTTTCAAATATATTATACACCATAAAAATTAAAAATGTAACTATACAAACGATAAATCGTAATTACAGAATATCCTTTGTCATTTACTGTCGAATTCACGATTATTTTCTTTTCTTCTATACATTTTATATTTAAACTTATGTTTTGCTTAGACGTATTATACAAAATTGACTTTTATTGATGCAATAAAACTATGGTTCATATTCATTTTTGATAAGGCATATAAAAAGAAACAAGTCTTATAAAAAATTGTTTCTTTATTAATTATCTTCAAGTATTATTTGACCATCCGTAATTGGTATATTTGGGAAACTTGCATCCATTAATGTGAAGTTTCTAACTGGTGCTGTTGGATTTATTATTTGTACTGTTTCAGAAGCTTCAGTCATCACTATTGATTTAACAGTATCTTCAAATGTGTGTCCTCCATCACTTGATATTTGTTTGTAATATATTGCAGTGCTTCCTGATTCAGCAAATGGAACATTATTAAATACAGCATTTCCATCATCATTAGTTGTTATTTCATTTCCAACTATTGTTCCTGTACTATCCGTTCTTATAAATTTGGCACCAACAATTTGTATTCCAGTATTAGGATCTCCTGTATCTGTAACATGAAGTGTTAAAGTCCCCTTGGCACTTATTGTAAATGCATATGTAGTCGTTCCATCTGCAATGGTAACACTTTTTGGCTCAAGTGTTGATGAATCATATCCACCAGCAACAGCTTGGGCATTATATGTTCCTGTAACAAGTTCAATACTTCCTTTACCATTTGTTATTGGGATTGTATGTCTTGCCATAATATCATCTTCCCTCCTTCTATTTTTATATTTGGATAATATTTGTCCTTTAATAAAAATGTAACAAAATGTTCTTTTCTTTTATTATCACTAATATTTATACAATAAAGCTTATTCTTTCTTGCAATTAAAGGAATTTTAATAATTGATAAATTAGAATATATGACTAATTTATATACCTCATTATTGCATATTGATATTTTTACTTTTCCAAACCTATCTGTTATTCCATCAAAAACAATCTCATTACATTTATCTTCTAGTTTTATTTTTAAATTACTTAAGCTTATACTTTTATTACTGCAGAGTTTAATATAAATATGATCATTTGTCATAATTCACCTCATTACAATATATTTTATGAATCAATTTTCTTTTTTGTAAAGGCATTATGCCTCAATACTCCAGATTATTAATGTAGAATAATCTTCATTTTCAAGCAAATCTTTACTAGGTTTTAGAAACAAACCTTTATCAGTCGAAAATGTAATATTACTAATACTTACATTCCCACCATTATCATTTGATTCATATATCAAATTTTTATTTGTTTTTAAAAGAATTTCTTCATTATTAAATTTTTTAAAAAGTAGTGAATCAATTAATACTTTACCAGTATTCTCCATCATTGGATTTATATATTTTATATAAAGTTTCCAATTGGTACTATTTAACCTACTATCAACTACAGTTACCACTGTTCTATTTTTTTTAGGTAAAATAATTGGATTAGTTGAAGATGGCATTATACTAAACGGAATATTTTCTGTTACTTTTAAAAGAGTTAACTCCCCCATAAAAGGTGTTGTTACCTTTCTTTCAGAAAAACAACTATTTAAACAAGCTGTTATTTTCACTCTTGTATTATCTGATATAGTAGAATTAATGTTTGCTTCAAACAAACCATTTTCATCTGAAACTACTGTTAAACTTTTATTATCATATTCTATTTTAATATTTGCATGTGGTACGGTATGACCTGCAATAACATCTGTAGAATTTATAATTGGATGAACATTTATTTTAAGCATTCCAATAGTCAATATTTTTATATTTTGCAAGGTAAAACTATTTATATCTGTTAATGAACTTAATTCAGTTTCTGTAAAGTTATGGGATATAATTACTGTACTATCTTTATTTAGCACACCTGTTATTTTAGCTGGTGTATTTTCTTTGTACCAATAAAATGCTGGTATATCATCAAGACCACAAGCAGAAGTGTAATCAAGAGCATATATCCACATATTAATTCTACTAAAATTAAATACAAAATTAACAGGATTATTGGTATAAACTACATTTGCATTTTTAGTATAAATATTTACATATTTGGGATTATCTAGTATAAAATTTTGATTTGTTCCTTTAAAATAAATATTATAATTATCAGATGGTGTAGTCATATATGTATTTATTACTGATATACTTGCACCTTCTTTAACCATAAAATCTCCAAATACATTCCACATAGGAACTCTTTGATGACTTTTCTCTATAAATGTAAAATTAGCCATTTCTTCTATTACAACATTTCTAGCACCATGAGTTGTCGTTATTGCAAAACCATTACCTGTTGTTAAGAGAAATTCAGCTCCATGTCCTACTATCAAATCTAACCTATTAGTTCCGTTCATAAGTTCCCTATTAGTTGTGATATTTACATTACTATTAGGAACTATTTTAATATAAGATGGTATAACATCATTAAAAAAGAACACTGTATTTGTATTTGAACTGCTTGTAATAGTTGTATTTCCACCAATTATAATTCTATTAGAATCACATACTTTTTTTACTTCTACATTATTAGTGTCCTTTGCGTTTATAAGAGAATCAATAATTTTAGTTGTTCCATAATAATTACAAGAAAGCTCTACTCCACTAAAACTTATATTATTATATTCTATTACCACATCAGAATAATTTGGATGAGATGGAACATATATAACTCCATAACCATGAGAGGATATGATATTCATATTTTTTAATGTAATTTTTTTATTAGTTGTACTTACCTTTATAACATCTTTTTCTAAACTTAGATTATTAGTATAAGTATATTTAGTATTATTATAAGTTCCATCAATAATAATATTGTTTTTATTATTGTTTATAATAAAACCACTTGTTATTGTAATATCATTTCCTAAATAAACATAATTATAATTGTTTTCTTCACTCAACACCTGTTTTAATTCTTCACTATTATTTATTACAACAGTAGTATCATTTATTATTTGCATATCATCACTTTCCTTTACTATATTTTATGGTTTAAATTAATTTTGAAATAATTAATTCATAACAAAAAGAGTAGAATTTTCTACTCTTAATGTATTTTAGTAACACTTAACACTGCATTAGTGCTTCCATTAAATATTATATTAACTGTCATTGAAGGCTTTACATTTAATGTAACAAGATCATCTTTATTAAGAGATACAATAGTTGAACCGCTTATACAATTAATTATTTGTGCTTGAAACTCACTAGTTGTATTTGTAGCCGGTTGTAGTATATCATTTGCTCTTACAGACATAGTTAAAGCACAATCTTCATTTGTCGCTCCACATAATGAATATGAAATAAGATAAACACCATTCTCTTTTATTTTAATTGAATTATTATCTGGATATTCTGTAAGAAAAGCAGCTCCTTTTTCATATAATGGAATTGTAGTATCAGTTCCTTGTGGTAAATTAAGTTGCGTGTCAGTCATTAAATATCTAATCCCATAAGAAGATACGAATTCTGTTCCCGGAGGCCCTGCTGGACCTTGTGGACCTCTATCTCCAGTATCACCTTTTTCTCCTTTTGGAATTAAAAAAGCTAAATGATGTACCCAGTTTTCAAAAGTATCCATAACTTGTGCTGGTTCTCCAGGCTCTAAAGTTTCGGTTTCATCTATGGCAATATGTTCTGTTCTTCCTATTTCTCCTGGCAATCCCCTTGGTCCTCTATCTCCGGTATCACCTTTTTCTCCTTTTGGGATTTTAAAATCTAAAACTACATCTACTGGTGTTCCGATATTTATAACTTCGGCTTCTTCAGTCGGTTCTATTGTTTCTACATTTCCAATTTGAATAGTAGATGGTCCTTGATCGCCTCTTTCTCCTTTTATTCCTTGTGGACCAATATCACCTTTTTCTCCCTTTGGTCCTGGAATTCCCTGTGGTCCAATTTTCCCTTCTACGCCTTGTTGTCCCCTAGGTATTTTAAAGTTCAAAATGACATCTTCATTCGTTCCAGAATTTTCTACTTTAGCAACTTCAAATGGTTCTACCGTTTCTGTAATTCCAACATCAATACTTGAAGGTCCTGGAATTCCTCTATCTCCTTTTTCTCCCCTTGGACCAGTTGGCCCTTGCACATAACAAATTTGATATTTTTTTCTTTCTTCTTCGATTCTTTTCCTTATTCGTTCATAATCATCACAACTATTCATTATACCCCTCCTTTAATTTTTTAGAATTAACTTTCTTATTTCAATTCTTCTATTTAATTTATGAAAATATTTTTAAAATGTATAATGAATATGTAATAAAATATTAGTATTAAAAAATATTACTTGTTCTCATAAAAACTTCCTAAAAATTATATTTAGATGTATAAATTATGCCTACAATAATTAACATTTACAAGGAAATATCATTATAATACAATATTATTTGTTTTAATATTCTATAATATTTTTAATAGTTTCTGAATTTATTTGTTTTTCAAGGAGTTCTGTTGCTTCCTTTCTACTTTCTTTATAATTAGATATATAATAATTTTCTGTTGTTTCTATTCTAGAATGCCCTAGTATCTCGGCGACATCTATTTCTACTCCACTTCTTAACGTTTTTGCCTCAACCCTCTCTCAAATCACAGAATCTACATTGAATATCATTCCAAGTTAAAGCAAATACTTCACAAGTTCTCATCCAGTAAAGCATGCTGTTAAAAATGCACATACAAAAGCTTTGTTATTCTTAAATCTATTTAAAATTATTTCAATTTCTTCTTTGATATATATATGACCTATATCTTTTTTTAATTCGAATGATGATACTCTTGGAATTTCTAAAAAACTTGCTATATTATTTTGAATAAATCCAAAATAATACATTACATCTCTTGATGAACTTTTAATAATTTCTTAATATCACTTTTGTACTTGAAGCTTGTTATAACTTTAATAATGCTTGATTTAAAACATATGGTGTTAAAATTGATAGTTTATAATTGCCTAATTCTTTTTTTATATTTCTAAAAGATTCTTTGTATCTTTTGGCTGTAGAATATTTATAATTTAGTTCAAAATATTCTTTCATCCAATAATCTAAATAATCACTATAAGACATTTTGCTTGACTCTATACAGTGTCCCACATTTATATATTCATTGTATGCTTTTACTCCTGCCTCAATAGCTTCTGATTTGGTTTTAAATCTTGACTTGTTTTTATATTTTCTTTTACCATTAATAGATGCAATAGCAAATTGATATTGATATACCTTCCCCTTTTTTGAACATAAACATTTTCACTAATTTTTTCCTCCATTAATTGCTTAACTAAAAAAATACCAGCAAATTGCTAGTATTTATTTTGTTTGTAAAAATGTTTGTAAATTTTTTCCCTTATTTTATAAGGGTTTGAGGACTATTTTACAAACATTTTGTAATTTTTACAAACAATTTACAAACATTTGAGGTTTTTTCAACCTTTTTTTAGTCCTTTCAAATCTCGCAAACCCTTATTTTATGGGCTATTTGCCACAGCACTGTTTGTACTTCTTACCACTTCCACAGATTCATCCTTTTTCAGTATATATGATACTATGAAATATATATAGTATTATATATATTTCAAGGGAAAATGGGTCTGAACGGTATTGGTATTATGTCATACATATAGTATATATAGAACTATACATTTTTTATTTTTCGCACACAAATTGCACACATTGTTATCATGATACCATTCGTTCTCCAAATATATGCCAATAGTGTTGACTACATAATAAATGAGTCAACAAAACTGTTCCACTAAAATTATACTATAAAATTTAAAAATAAGCAACACACCACAAGATAAAGAATGGGTATGTTGCTGATAATTAAAAAACTAAATATTCTGATATTTCATTAATAACTTCCGATTGTATCATTTTGTCAAAATTATCTGTTGCACATTTTCTTGATGTATCTGTACTAGATACATAATAATTTTCAGTCGTTTCTATATTTCTATGACCAAGCATATCAGCAACATCTCTAATTTCTACACCAGAGTTTAAAACCTTAGTTGCATAACTTCCTCTTAAATCGTAGAATCTACATTTTTCAATACCTAATTCTTTATGAATAATCTCAAATGGATATTTGGTAATATCTGTACCTGTAAATTTACCATCAGATTTAGTAAATACTAAATTCAATGTAATTTGATCTTTTGTTTCATCAGTTTTTTGAACAATTCTTTTTTCTATCACTTTGCCATACTGATTTTTCACATCTTCTAAATAATAGTAAATATATTTATTTCCATATAATTGTTTTAAATAATCTTGTTTGGCTTTATAATTTTTTAATGCACTTAATAAAGTTGGACTAATATAGATTAATCTTTCTCCAGATATTGTTTTAGTGCTTCCTAAATACCATCTTCCTTTTATATCTTTCGCTTTATCATATATACTATGCTTAATAGAAATAATACCTTCATCTAAGTCTATATCATCCCATGTTAAGGCAAAAACTTCTCCAGTTCTCATACCAGTATAACATGATGTTAAAAAAGAACAAGTAAAAGTATCATTGTATCTAAATCTAAATAATATCTTATCTATTTCTTCTTGTGTATATAAATGTTTAGGATCTTTTTTGTCAATATCCATTTTTGGTAATCTCAATGTTAGAGCTGGATTATATTTTATAAATCCATACAAATTACAAGCATCTCTAAAAGTTCCTTTAACAACTTTCAATATATTTTTAAAATAAGATCTTGAAAAAGAGTATTCATCACATATCTCTGTAATAAACATATTTAATCTCACACTTGTAAGTGTAGATAACCTATATAAACCTAATCTAGGTCTTATATATTTATCTATAATAGTTCTATATTTACAAATAGTATTGTATTTTAAATTTGATTTGCAATAATTATCTAACCAATAGTCTAAATAATCACTATAAGATAATTTACATTCTTTAAAAGGAACACCAGCATTTATATATTCTGTATATGCTATATTACCTGCTTCCTGTGCTTCTGATTTTGTTTTAAATCCTGATTTATTAATAAACTTTCTTTTTCCACCTTGTGGTGCTATCTCGAATCTATACTGATAAACATTCCCTCTCTTTTCTATATTTACTTGTGCCATTAACTATTCTCCTATTTTAGAAAAATCTAACGGCTTTATATCTTCTAAATTTGATAAATCTTTTCCTTGATTTTCAATCAAAAATTTTTCTAAGGATTGTTTTAATATCTTTATACTTCCTAATCTCACAACAGGAAGATAACCCTTTTTTATCAGAGTATAGACATAATTCGGACTACTATGCAAAATTGCTGCTACTTCTTTTACTGTATAAACCATTGTTTCATTCATATATTTCTCCCTTTCTTACTCTCAATTTTTTGCACTACATAAATTACTCCAACAAAAAAATAGCTTCGTTAAAAGCCATTATTATACATTCTTTAAACTGCATAGATAATTATATATTTTTAACTTAGTTTTCTTAATACTGCATGAATAAAATATCTATCATTTTTCTTTCTATTAGATTCATGAGAACAAGAATAAAGTGTAATTATTTTATCTTTATTCATATCAATTTTTACATCAGTGCTGTAATTACTTTTTTCTTTAACTAAATTAATATAATCATTAAATTCTGTTATTGAATTGAATGATTGATTATATGAAGACGAATCTGTACTATCTATATATGCACTGAAAATCTCTGCTGTAAAATTTCCTGTCGGTGTATATAAATAAAATGTTTTATTTTGTTTATAAAAACTAACATCCATATATTTATATAATTCTCCAAACATACTTCCATTCCTTGTATGATGACCATAAATAAAAGTATTATAATCACTAAAATCATTTGACGATTGATAGTCTGCGAATATACTTCCTAACGAATTCCATTTTTTATCATAGGAATGATTTAAATAAAAAGAATTGTTATTTCCTTGAACAATAGGATAATTAATTTCTGTACCTTCTATAACTATCCATCCAATAACGTCAGAATTTATTTTTTTTAACTCTTTAAAATCAACTTGAAAAGATGGTTCATCTGATGGTGTTTCTGGTATTTCAACTAACTCGATCAATTCTTCTTTTATTTCTTGTGAAGAATTTAATTCATTATTTATTTGATTTATTTTATATAAACTAAATCCTAAAACTACTAATAACAAAAACAATAAAACTATTTTTATTTGTTTCATAATATTATTTTTCTAATTCCTCCTCTTCTTCTTTATCAATAGGATTATATTTATCAAAAAAACTTAATAACTCTTCCTGTTGATCTTTATCTGCGTCTTCAAATTCTTCCATAACAGCTTCCTCTACATTATTTCTAACCTCGCCCATGTAATTTTCCACATCTTTTATATTATAATTATCTAAAAGTAATTTCCATTCTTCTTCAGTGCATTTATCAATATAATTAGCTAAAGAATCCTTAAATCTACTTTTATCTATTTCTGTTTTTATACTTCTTATATTGTCACGTAATCCTTCATCATAATAATATTCAAATTCTTCAAGTGCAAGATATACACTATTAATCATATCTTCTGTAAGTTCTTCTTTTTTAGTTCCATTTATTTCATATAAAAAGAAAGCAATCAAAAATTCATCAGTATTAGTTTTCATGGTTTCTCTTATATAATCTAAATTTTTTTCTATTACTTCTTTATTTAATGACATATTAATCTCTCCTTTTCTATAACAAAATAAAAAAGGATTAGTATTCATCATACTAACCCAATATCATTTTTTAATTATTTATTAACTGTTTCTTTTAAATCTTTACCAACTTTAAAAGATACTGCTTTACAAGCATCAACATTAATTGCTTCACCAGTTTTAGGATTCCTGCAAGTTCTTGCTGCTCTTTCAGATACTTTGAATGTACCAAATCCAGATACTGCTACATCATTACCTTTTCCTAATTCTTCTTTAAATAAGTCAAAAGTTCCTTCATAAACTCTAGCAACGTCTGCTTTAGTTAAACCAGTCTTTTCTGCTAATGCTTCAATAATTTCAGCTTTTTTCATTTATATTCACCTCCTGTATTTTCTGTTAAATTAATTATACCACATAATTCAACAAAATTATTATTTTTCAAATGAATCTTTTTCTTTTTGAATATCTTTCTCTTTCTTTGACATATCCTCTTTAATTCTTTCTTCTTTATCTTGATCTTCTTTGATTCTTTGAATTTCTTCTTTAACATAATCATCAAATATTTCATCTTGTGAATGAATTAAATCATATACCTTAAATATTTCTTCATCCGATATGCTATTAACATCTTTCTCCATAAATTCATAAATTACTAATGCTGTTTCAATTTCATAGACACTTTTATTATTAAACATAATTAATAATTTTTTTATATAATCTGTATTCATTTTTTCTCCTTTTCTTTTATTTATTCTTGTAATAATCATTTATTTTTTGTTTTTCTTCTTGAGAAATACTTTCTATTTCTTCTCCAGTTGCACGTCTTTTTTCTTCGTTATATTTGTCATATAAAATATATTCCTTATCATCCACTAGATATAAAATTCCTCGTTTATCAAAACTAATCCATGCAATATTACTTTTTGGAACATAAATATAATTTTCACTATATGGAATTCTTAAACAATAATTTTCTTCTGTTGAACGTGATTCATCTATCATACTTTTACTAACTGATACGCTCTTTATATAACCCTTTTCACTTTCAAGTGATATACCTTTTATCTTTTCTAACTCACTGGCTTTTGTTTTTAAATAAGTTAAATAAGCATAACTTTTATTTGTTTTTACTTTCAATCTATTTGCTTCTGCTAAGATATCTTGAACTTCATCTAGTGATTGAACACCTAACTGTTCCTTTACATCTAAAAAGTTTTTTACTTCTTTAGATGGCTCTAAGTGTGAAGAAGATAATTCTTGTTGTTCTTTATATGACTCATATATATCCAAATATTCTAAATATAAATTACACAAGGGCACTCGTAATTGTAATGTTTCATTTTCAGAAGCAAGTTCTTGATATTCTGTTTCTTTATTAAGAATATCCTGTTTCAAATTTTCAAGTTGTTCTTCTAAAGTTTCATAACCAAATATCTTATTATCATTCAAAAAATTAATCGTATCTACTAATTGATGATATCTTCTTATTTCCATGTACCTAGAATTGTAGTATTTAAAATACTCATTATTAGCATCTAAATCTTTCATACTATATAAAATAGATTGTTTTGATCTAATTGCAAGTTCATTATATAAAGATAAAATTTCACTATCTTCATCAAGTAGTTTATATTTTTCAAAATCAATTACAGTTTGATTTTTTCTTTTTTGTTTAAAAAATTCTTTTAATTCTGCTTCACTGTATCCTTCACCTAATGTTTTGATACTTACAAATCTTTCTTTTCCATAAGGTCGAATACGAATATTTTTCCCTGCTTTAATTTGATATCCATCAGAAGCTAATCTTTCTAATAATTCATCAAATGAAAAACATATACCTTTTAAGTATTCTATTTTTTCAATTATTTGCTGACGCCAAGTCTTAATAGCTTCACTATATAAATATTTGCTTTTACCAAACCTTCCAATTTTTGGTGCATCTTCAATTATTTTTAATCCATACTCTAGTGCAATCTTATCACTCATATCTCTTAAACCATACAAACCTTCAATAGGATTGGCTAACCTGTCTTCTAATTTTCTACCTTTTTGATTAACAGCATTTATAACATAATGATTATGCAAGTGTGATCTATCAACATGTGTAGTGACTAAAACTTGGAAGTCAGGATATAATCTCTTCATCAGTTCAACTCCCATCTCATGAACTTTCTCTGGTGTCAACCCTTTTTCTTTTGGATCAAAAGATTGGTATCCGTGATAACACGTTCTACTATCGTTATCTTCTATTATATGAAACTTATCATTATTAACTTTCATTTCATAAGCAGCAAATTGAGAAGAACAATTAATACCTGTTATTAATGTCCCATCTTTTGTTTTTTTGGAATCTTTAATATAATTGATGCAATCTATTCTGCCCTGAACACCATGCACCGACCACCTAGCTGTCGTTGGCATGAGTATCACCTTCTAATGAAAAGAACTGTGAATTAATTTCACTAGCAAACTCTTTAGCTGCTTTTTTATCTTGAAACCCCATAATGATTCCAAAATTCAATATGCTGTCCTCTCTATAAAATGATATTAATAAATCTTTCTGCATAGCAATATCTCTGCATTCATTTACCTTTTTAATAAAGTCTTCTTTATTAATATCTTCTAATGAATAGGTATAAGTATTGTTATTTAAATAAACTATATATATAGGTTTTTGGTTAGGTCTATTTAAATTAGATGGTCTTACTATAAAATGTTGATAGTTGTTATTCATGATTTTTTTATAGAAGTTTTCATCAACTTTATATTTTTCAATCATTCCTAATCTCTGTTGAATTTTCTTTTCTGTATTAACAGACAAAATTGATATTACTAAATTAGATAATTTATTTATCATTTTAATTATAATGTTATTATGATTACTTATAACATCAATATCTTTTTTATCTAACATATAGTTATTTAATATCTTCTTTTGTTCTTTTAATATTTCTCTTAATGTTTCTATAAACTTACTTACAATTTCACATAACTCTTGCTTCCCTTGAACATCTTCTATATATATATTTTCATAAATACATGCTGCTCTTATATATTCTGCTAGACAATCACCAAATCCGTATTTGATTGCTTTTTCGGTTATAATTTTTCTTTCCTCTTCGTTAAGCATTACATTTATTTTTTGTCTTCTTAATTTACTATATCTTTCTTCTGTTGAATTCATCCAGCTTTATCTTTCTTTCTTGTAATTCAAGTTTATATAGTTCTAAATCTTTCAAGTATGCTTTACGAAAATATTTTTCTGCTAACCATTTAACACCATCTTTACTAATCATAACCTTTCCATCTTTTATATATTTATATGAAAACTTATTATGCTTTTGCATTTCATTGACTGCTCTTCCAATTGCATTTTTACTTTTATTAAAATATAAGCGTAAATCTTTCAATGATGTGTCGTTATATTTAAACTGATAAGGAGATATATTTAATTCTGACTCTAATCTCTTAATTTGTTTTTCAAAAAATTCTATTTCAAGATCAAGATAAAACTTTTCTTTATTGAAATAAACTTCTTTCAACCAATAAACAAATTCCAGTTTCAAATATTCAATTACTTCACCATTACCTGCCACACGAAGGTAAATCCAATCTTCCATTGGATGCCGTCTTCCTGCTCTCTTTATAATTTCATCTAATTGTACTTCAGTTAAATTTAAATCTCTTTGAACTCGCCACTTCTCTATTGACTTAAATTCCATCTTAGCTCCTTTCTAAATTCAAATTTATAACTGAGGTTATTTAATAGTCTTATTTTTTCTATCAAGCATGGTGTTGACACACCCATCAGCTTGTTAGGACGAACTCCTAAGACCTGCAAATAGTCTCCGACAGTTTAGTATTTTTTTTATCTTTTTTTGAATAATTTTTATATTCTTTTTTAGTTTTCATATATATCCTCTTTCCTTTTTTAAAAACAAAAAAAAGAGAGAAATTATTTTTTTTCTAATTCTCTCTTTCTTCTTATTTCTTCTAGTTCTTTTCTACTTTCTTCTTGCATTTTTTTCTTTTCTTCAAGTTCTTCTTCAAATCGTTTTTTCCAAACATTTTTGCTTTGTTTGAATTCTTTTCTTAGCATTTCCATTAATTCTTCTATTGTTGAATTTTCAATTAATTCACAAGTTTCTTTAAACTGTCTATCTGATTTTGGTTTGGTTTTAGCGATAGAACAAAATGTATTTTCAATAGAGCCACTTTCATAATGATCACCAACTTTTTCTTCATAACTAACAATAACGCTTGTATTATAAATAAAGTATGCTCTTCTTTTATTGTCGTTTGACAAAAGGTCTTCAAAGGAATTAATATCCCTATATCTTTTCATCTTATAAGTAAATACGATAAATTCTAATCCTTCTTTTTTTATTGATTTCTCATTAGTAATTAAATCTCTAATTAGTTTTCTTTTTTCTTCTGAAACTTCTCTATTTGGATCATTATATTTTTCTTGTTCTTGTTTTTTACTTTCAAGATGTTTTTGATAATAATCATTAAAGTTTTTATACGTTCTACTTCCACGAATATTAACTTCATAGTATTTTCTATGCCAAAACTTATTAAAATCTTCTGCTAATTCAAATAATTCTTTAAAATAAATATTATTCATTCCATCCCCCTAAATTGCCTTATACTCTAACATTTTTATTAAAAAAAGTCAATTATTCAACCTTAAATGTACACGAAATGCCAGAAAAAGCGTCTGAATTAACTATGAATGTTCAATTTCATTTCTATCATTTAATAAAGGTAAATAATTTAAATCATCATAATATACTGCTGATATTATTTCACCTGACGCTGCTTTTTTTAATTCTTCTTTAAAAATATCTCCATTAAGATAATGTTCAGTTAAATAGTGTGCAATAGAAAAAGGATTCACTTTTTCATTCTTAATATCTTTACAAATATCAAAAATAAATTGTGCATCCTCTTCAGATATATCAGGTGATACTGTATAAATACCATCTAAAATATAATAATTTTTTAAATTGTTTTTATGCCATTCAGGCATAGTTTTATAACCAAATATAACGTTCATTTATACTCTCTCCATTTCTATTTCTAATTCATTTCCTACTTCTCTACCATCAATATACCAATCATTAAATTTTTCACAATCTAAGTTCTTTAATTGATTTATTTTAATACTTTTATCTTCATATATTGCATTTGCTAATGATTGACCTACTTCAATTGGATCAGTATATTCCCCTCTTAATTCTTCGCATTTATCTAATAGTATTTCTAAATCTTTATTACTGATATTTTCTTTAACGTTTGTTAATCCTAAGTAATAACAAAAATCATAAATATTACAATCATATTTATAAAATTCTTTTGCTAATTGTCTTAATTTTTTTGCTCTATTCATATTCTATCTCCATTTCTATTTCATTTGGTTTTTCATCATATTGTTTTCTATATTCCTCTAATTGTTTGTAATCAGAATCATCAATTAATTCTACTTTATCATCACGATTATAAACAAATAATTCATTAAACATAAAATCATAAAACTCTTTATTTTTCCAATAATTTGAATCATCAAATGCTAATAAATCGCCATTATCATTTATATATAAATCTATATCATCTACTTTGTGTTTAGATAAAATATTATCAATTAAATTTAACTCTTTTGCTCTTTCATTAGATAATTTATTATCAGAAAATTCTTCATCATATAAACAATTTAACCTATTCAAAATATAATCGTCCGATAAATTTATATTAAACCAATTAGCATCTTCTATTTCATTTTCCCATCTGTCATGAGATGTTTTAGTTCCGTATTCTATTGTTGCTCCTGTATCACTACAATAATGTAATTCTGCACAATAACCATTATGAACAACACGAGCAATAGTATAAGATACACCTGCCATTATCTCTTTTGGAGAAGTTATTATTTCATCATAAGTTTCAAAATAATATCTCATTTCATACATTTTTTCTTCTGAATAAAAATGTTTAATTGATTCAGATGGTACACGTTCCAACTCATCTAAAGACATACATCTTTCTTTATATACAATTGAAGTTAAAGCTCTAGCAAGTTTAAATGAATCAATATAATTGTCTGAACATTCCTTACATATATTTATTAATCGTGTTATTTCTTCCTTTGGTATATCTTTATCAACACTATTTATTCCTAAATAATATATAAAATCATAAATTCTAAAATCTTCTGTTTCTTCAATTGAATCTGCTATATTTTCATAAACATCTAAAATATTATTCATATTCTATCTCCATTTCCTCTAAAGTTTCTTTTTCTTTTATTTTCTTATTTTCCTGCTCTTTTAAAGATTTTTCTGCTTTATCAAAATCAATATAGTTTTCTAATTTAGACATAAAATCTAAAACATGTTCTCTATTTTCTAAATCTAGCAAATTAAATTCATTAACCAATTCTTTGGATTCTATATCACAAGCAGGACAACATATATAATCATCTAATTTATTTGAATATCTTTCACAAGAAATAATTATTTTATCTTTTTGAACTTTTAATGACTCCAAATGTATATCATTCATATCTATATTTCTATAATCCCAATCACCACAAAGTTCAGTAAATTTTTTTACCTTATTATATACATATTTTCTTTGCTCTAATTTTTCATAAGAAGTTAACAAATTAAAGTTTGGTTTATAAATACCTTCGTTAAATTTTTGTTTAAAATCTTCTAGTTCTATTGAATAAAATTGTTCACCTAATGGTCTTTGAAAATCATATATATCAAAACAATTATTATTTATTCCTAAAACTAATCCTATACATTTAACATCAATATTAATTTTTTTATCTGTTGATACTTGATGTTTTGATTCAAACATATTTATTTTTTTTCCAATAAAATTATCTAAATTTAATTCTTTTTGTTTTACTACATTATTTACAAATCTCTCTAACCTATCTTTAAATCTACTTTTAAATGTAAAATCACTAAATGCGTATTCGTACCTGTTATATACTTGTTTTCCATTTCCAAAGTACAGTTGATAATGATAACTTACATCACTTGGTATCTTAACAATTTTCCAGTCTTCTTCTTTCATTATTTCATTAAACTTTTCTATATTTTTCATTCTGCCAAATTCATTTAAAACATCTACTGTTATAAGTTGATCTTCTGGAACATTAATTTTAGACTTAGGTTTTCGTAATGTATCTAACACTTCCAAACCTAACTTATTAACAAAAAAATGTTCAATTCCTTTATTATATACTGTTATATTTGTTGGCTTTGCTTTTACTCTTTTTAAACTACTAGAAGACATAGAGTTAACATCAAGATCTAAATCTTGATATGATTGATTACAATCTAATTTAATTGCTTTTTCTGTTAAAGGATTATAATCATAATAATATACAGTCATAGAACAATCATATTTATTCCAATAATTTTTTAATTGTTCCCATTGTTTTATTTCATCATTATTCATATCAATTCTTAACCAATGTGTATAAGTATAATGTCTACTGTGAATGCTACGCATATTCCATCTCCATTTCTTCTATTTCTTTTGAAACATTTTGTTCTTTAGATAAACTTTTATCTTCTAAATATGACACAATTTTATTAGCATCTGAGATTGCTAAAAATAATTCTTGAGGTTTGTTTTTTATAATATCTAACCAACCTCTTACATAAGCTTTATGATTATTCAAATGCCTTTCATCATATTCTAATCCTAATTTTTGCATAAGAAAAGAAGAACCAATCTCTGCTCTTAGTTCTTCCTTTGCATACGCTTCCGATCTGAATTCACCACTCATATCTCTATTTAATCTAGTATGATGACCTGTTGAATGGGCAATTTCATGTAATTGTGTTGAATAGTAAGCATAAGTGCTTTTAAAAGTATTAGAAGGAGGTATAACTACTTCATCAGCAAGTATATCATAATATGCTTGTTCTCCTTTTTCTTGATATTTAACGCCAATATTTTTAATAATATTACTGATGTAATCATTACTAATTATTTTCTCTTTAATGACATCATTATTCTTTTCTATACCTTCTATTAAATCAGCATTAAATACTATATAGTTATACCTTCTTATTGAAAATTCATTTTCTTTTTCTGGGAAGTCATTAATTATTTTCTTATACTCTTCAAAGGAGTAAAGTTTATTATCTTTTTTGTTTTTCATACCTATATATTCAATGCAAACACCTTGTCCTTTTGCATCTTTCAATTTCCATTTATTCTTTTTAATCTGAATATAGGTACACCATCTTGTATCCTTATAACCTCTTTGAAGTGCTACGTAAGATAAAATTAAATTATTAATTCCTTTATATTTTTTTCCAGTAATTCCATTTTCTGGTATACTTGTTTGCCACATTTTTTCCCAGGGGATTTTTCCTTCTTCTAAACTTTTAACATACATCTTTACTAATTCATCTCTTGCCTTGAAATAACTACTCATAGTTATTGTTGCTCCTTAATTTTTAAATCTAATTCTTGTTGTCTTTGATAAATTTTTTCTTGTTCTTTTCTCAAATCATATAATACTTTTAATTGTTTATCATATTCAGCAATAACTTGATTTATTGAGTTAATTTTTTCTTGTTCTTTTTCCTTTAACCCTTCTAATCTTTCTATTTTTTTATCTAATTGTTTATTCATAATATTCCCCTTTCATTAAAGTTATTTTTCTAATTCTTCTTCATAATTAGCAACTAAATCCTTAATATCTTGAGCATCCTTATCTTTATCTCGAACCTTGTTTTTTAAATCAATTTGTTTGTTTATTATTTTTCTAATAGATTTTTCTATAATACATTTTTCTTCATTTTTATCTAATAAAAGTGAAGGTGAAAATTTCATATTTTCTATTTTTCCAATATCTGAAACTTTAAAATTTTCCTTTATATAATCAATAATTATATCAATGTTATTTTCTTTTTTGCTAAATTCATTAAACAATAATCTAGAATCTGTATATCCTTTTTTTAATTCATCTGAAAAACTAATATTATTTGAATCTGTAATCCAACAACCAACGTCTTCATTATTTAGTGCGTAATAATCTCCTCCACCTGCACCATTACAACATGATAATACCAAACTTAGTGGATGTATTTTTGCACCATCTATTAGATTAATATTTTCATCATATACTACCCATTGTATAGGTTGCTTTTTTAAATCAATGTATTCTTTTATAGAATCATTGTAAATATAACGTGAAGGTAATCTATTTGAGTAAAAAGACGTATTTTTAAGTTCTTTGTATGGGTAATCATATATATTATGAAGTCCATATTCTTTATTTTCTTCACGTATAGTTTTCAAAAGTTCACTAGAATATTCATCCTCATAAAAATCATCTGCATAATCTCCAATAACTAAAACTCTGTCACCTTTCCAAGATGTTTTTAATAGATTTTCTATTTGAAGCATATATTCATTTTGTTGATAACTCCATTCCATTAATTTTAAAAGACCAGGAGGATTTAAAATTTCTTTTTTATCAAAATTCATAAATTTATGATATTGTCCCATTATTTATCTCCTTTCTAATATTCCATTTCAATTTCATTATCTATTTCTTCATTTGACGATTCTTTTTCACTGTCATCTAAATAATAATCCCAAATTTTATCAATTGATTCCATCTCCAAATTATATTTTTCTTCAAATACTTCGCCATCTTTTATTTTTAATATGCCAGAGTTTTCTTGCATACCTTCATCAGCAAATTTGCATTCAAAAACAGCTTCAGGATATCTACGAGAAAGTTCTAATATAACATTCCCAGCAAAATTCCAAGCTGTTTGAAAAATCATAGTATCTTTATTATAATCTAATTCTGCTAAATCCCACTTTGTTCCCCAGTTATCACAACGCCAATTATACCAATCTGCATAACCGTATTTGTTATAATTATAAATATATTGTTTAGCAAGTTTAACACTTTCATTATATTCTGTTTTACTTTTATTTTCACTATATTTTTCTTCAACCATCTTAAATCTTTTTTCTTTATAAATATCAGAAAAGAAAGGATTTAATGAACGAAATACTTGATTAATTTTTTCCTTAGAAATACCATTATCATTTTCTAAAAAAAGATACATAAGTCCATCTTGACCTCTGCTACCTCTTTCTACATCTAATTCCTTAGGCATTGGAATTACTTTTTCAAATGAAAAACCATCTTCATTTGAATATTTTTTTAAAATATCTTTTAATACGTCTGGTTTTGTTTTTACAATAGTTTTTACCCAATTTGGCATAAAATAATTTCTCCTTTCATAAAGATTTTATATTTCTAATTCCTGCTCTTCTTCTAAGTTTTTTATATCATTTTCTTGATTTACATCATTTTCTTTTGTTGGTTTAAGGTATCCATCTTTAATTAAATTATTAACTAAATTTTCATTTAAAATTAATCCTGGAGTTATATAGTATCCATAACGTTCAGAAGACAATGTATTTTGATGATTTATTATTGCACTAGCTCCCATTAATGATAAACTGACATAAGTCATACAGCAACATAGATTTGATATATCTGCCCCTTCAAAATATACATTATTTAAATTTACATTGTTTTCTTTTAATAATTTAAGATATGCAAATAACATTCTACCACTGCCACAGCATTCATCTGCTATTGTTATATAACCCTTTTTTGATATTTCTCTTTGAATATTTTCTTTATCAAATACAATTTTTGCCATAAATTTGCTGATATGTAGAGGAGTAAAGAATTGTCCTCTACCTTTATCATGCAAACCTAATTCTTCAAAAACATTTCCTAAAATATCTTCACAATCATCTTTGCTAAGTTCTAATGTTAATGCTGATAACATTGATGCAAATGAATTAAAATCTTCTTTCTCATATTTCTTAGATATATTCAAATATTCTTTTTCACGGCTATTATTAAAATTTGTTAAATTAGATAATGAATATGCACAACAATACACAAAATCTTCAAAAGTTTCTCTGACACCATATTTTTGTCCAAGTTTTTTTAAAGTATCTTTAATATAGTTTTTATCTAATGTCATTTTGAATTTTTCCTATTAAAATTTTAGTTATAATCAAGATCATAATCATCATCTTTATCAATAGATTCTTCCTGCTCTTGAGTTTCTTCATAATCAGTAGACATTTTTATTGCTTGTGCCTGAATTACAGGATTATCCTTAGTTTCTCTATAAGCATTTATAACCTCTGTATCTAAAAAATGGTAGTCCTTTTTCATATTTTTTTGTTTTTCATAAATAAAATCGTAGGTCATAGACAATGCTAATTGTTCATCAACTCTCATATCTTTTGGATTTATACCTAAGTCCATACATAATAATGCTTGTTGAAAATATTTGTCATCTTCTTTCTTTAACGCAGTTAATTGATTATACATAATAGTTAAAAATTGTTTACTAGTTATTTCTCCCATGTATTGTTCCTTAACTTGATCCAATATTTTTTCATAGTGTGATGCTGGTACTTTGGTAGGTAAATGAGTTTCTGGATCTAAATAAGTATAAGTCATATCACTTATAGATTTGCACATCTCTTTTATCTTCATTTGAGTAAAATCATCATATTGTTTTCTCATAAATTTTTTCTCCTTTTCTTTTTTCGTTTTTTATACTTTTCATTTATCTAGTTCAATATACGAACTATTTTTAACAGAAGATAAAATATCATTTACTTTTAATTGAGTATTTTTATAATCTTCCATTTCAATTAATTCTAATAAACTGTCTGCTCTATCACCCTCTAAAATCATATAAGGTTGAGAGAAAACAATTGTGTCTTCAAACATCTTTATTATTTCATTTTTAACTTCTTGAGTATTAAATTTTTCTTTTTCACTTTCTAATATTCCTCCATCTATACTGTGTCCTTTGCAATCATAAAAGGTGTAATCGACAGTATAACCTTTATTTGAGATATGAAGAATATTACTTTCATTACTTATTATTAATGTGTCCATTTGATTTTCTCCCACTGAAATTATTAATTTCAAAATATATTTTTATATCGCCTAAAAAATCATCCGTGTCTTCATATTCTTCACTTTCAAAGTCATCATCTTCGAAATCGTCCTCAAATTCTTCACCTGAAACAGCAGTAATTTCACAAGGAATTCTATTATATTTTTCTGCTATTTCATATTCGTTTTTTTCTTCTAAATCTTTCAATACTGTTTGCATTTCTTTTTTATCAGGTGTTGCAAATATCAATGTATTATTAATTTTTTCGTCTATTTTAATAATATCGTTTTCTGATAAAAAATCTATTACAATAGGAAGAGCTGATTGTTCACTAGTTGCATGAATTTTAAATACCTTTGTTTCTCCATTCTTAACAATAATATAAAACAATTTTTCCTCTTCTCTTTCATAAAAGTTGGCATCTTCTAAAAGTGTTAAAAAATCTAAATTTAATAACTTACATATTTTTAATAATGTAATAGTATTTAAACATTGCCTATTACCATTTTCAATACGTACAAGTTCTGTATGACTAATACCAACTTCATTTGCTAAATTCCTTAAACTATACCCTAAAGCTATTCTTCTATTTTTTATTATTTCTGCTAATATCATATAATTATTTTTCATTTTTTTCTCCTTTTCTTTATCTTTTTGTTTACACTAATAAACGCTCAATATAAAAAAATTTATTTTTCTATATCAAGTTCTTCATTTGATAAGTCTTTATTACTTTCTTTATTTCTATTAAATAATTTATCTGCATTTGGAGATATATTAAAGTCGAATTGCATATTTGAAATTATAATTGCTTCCATATAATCTTCTAAATCTTTTGGAGTTTCTATATCTAATTCACTATGGATAAAGACTTCTTTTTTATCTTCAAATAATTCTTTTATATATTCTTTATTCATTTTATATCCCTCTTTTCTAAATTAATTAGTTTCTAATTTCATACCCAAATAGATGCCATCTTCATCTTGAATTGGACTACAAATACCTGTTCTGTTTGTCTTTTTTAATTCAGTTGCACATGCTTCTGAAACATTTTGCATAGTATATCCATCTTTAAACAAAAAATATTTTATTATTTTTTTTGTAGAAGGAATATCTTCTACTGGATCATTAGATGGTGGTTCAGGTTTTGTAGTTGTATTATTTGACGCACTATTTGATGGCTGTTGTTCTTCTTTTTTTGAAGACTCAACACTACTAGAATTTGATGAAGTATTTTCTTTTTTTTCTTCTATTGGTTCTTCTTTTTTCAGTACATTAACTACAACAACTTCTTGTGATGTATTACCAGAAGAATCTGAAACAGTATATACTATTTTCTGTTCACCAATTTTTGTTGTATCTATTTCATTATAAGTAATACTTTCTAAAAGATCTCCATCCTTATCATCTATAACACTTTCAATATATTTTAAATAATCCACATCACCTCCTTCAATAATTTCTATATAATTAGTATTAAGTTTTATAACTGGAGCTATTTCATCTTTTTCTTTTGATACATTAGTAGTTTCTTTGCTTTTTGCATCATTTTTAGATGAAGTATTACTGATAGATAAAAATATAAATATAGAGCTAATAATAATTATCAATATTGAAATTATAATTATATTTCTCTTTTTCTTATACTTACGAAACATTGTTAATAGCTGTTCATCAGTCATATTTCATCACCTCACTTATATTAAATTAATCCTTAAAATTTGGCTTTTCACGAATAATTACTAATAATCTTGCCTTAATAACATTTGATGCTGAGTCACTTACTTCATAATCAACATAAAACTCTCCTGTTTTAGAAGTGTCTATTTTTGTATATTTAACTCTATCAGTTAAATCTCCTTCCAAATTATCAGTTGCTTCTTTTATAAATGATTTATAATTTAATTCATCACCTTGATACATTATTAATTTATCTTGCTTTAAAATTAAAACAGGACTAATTAAATCCTGTTTTAGCATTTCTTCTTTTCTTTCTTTTTCAACTTGTTCTTCTTTAGCAATTTCTATATTCCTTTTTATATTTTTATAATTAAACAACACTGATGTAAGACTACAAGCAAATAATACTACAATAAGTAGTATCCATAATTTTTTCTTTTTCATTTTTTCTCCTTTTAATCTAAATATATAAATCCTATAATGGTGTATCCATTATTTTTATTTATTCTTCTATACTCATCAAACGAACTATAAGTTTTTGTTCTTACTAACTCATTTGCATGTTTATTAGCATATTCTACTTGACTACATGAATCATCACTTCTACAAGCATTACCAACATTTCCTTCAGATATAGTTATTGTTTTTCCATCATAAGCTTCTACAAAAGCAACATGTCCAAATCTCTTGGAAGACAATACTACAACAGAATTATACGAAGGTTGAGTACCAGTTTCATATCCCATTGATATTGCAGAAGTAATCCAAGTTTGTGCGTTTCCTGTTGGCATCTTTTTTCCAGATACTTGTAATGCACGACCATAACTAAACCAAGTACATTGTCCCTTAAAACCAGCATTTGTTAAAGCATTTTTTTCATTAAAATGTTTGGTATTAAGATTCAAAGGTATATTTGTTTTTCCATAAGTAGGAGTTCGTGTTTTAAAACTACTACCTAAAGCATCTGCAAAAAAATCTGAATTATACAATAAACTTATCATATCTAATTGATCTTTAGTAAAATAAGTTTCTGTTCCATTAGATACTTTTTTTGCTTTATTAAAGTTAGCGATATTACTATAATTATCACGACACCAATCCATATAATCTTCATACATGCTATTGGTAATTACTAATACCTTTTTTGTAGTTTCAGTTGTATTACCTGCTTCATCTGTATCATATACAACTTGTTCCAATATCTCATGTTTTTCCAATAAACCTTCAGATTTAAATTTTTGTATTAAATCTTTTTCAGTTTGATCGAATTCTAATTCTGCTCCTGTACCTTGCATTATGGATAATGGAATTCTCCAATCAATTCTACCATAACTGCCACCAACAGCAAAAATTTCTCCATCTGGATTTTCTTCTAAAAATTCATCAACTTTTTTGTCATACTCTTCTTGAATAGAGTTCATATATTGTTGATACGAGCTGAGAGAGCTTTCAGTCATAGTAGAACCAAATATAGAACATACTGAAATTATTATTATAAGAATAAGTGCCAATGGAATAATAAATTCTGCCAATGCAGCTAATAATGATATAAGCATCTTTATTAATTTCATAACAATAGCTTTTGCAACTTGAAATAATTTTTTACCAATAGTTTGATTAAATTTTTTCCCTATTTTACTTGCGACTTTTTTTGTTTTCTTTTTAATCTTATTAGATGCCTTAGTTTTGATTTTACGAGTTATTTTTTCATTTATATAATCGACACCACTACCATTTTCACTCATTGCTTTATTTAGTTCTCTTGACGTTCTCACAATTGTTCTACCTGCTTTAGATACTTTTTCTCCACCCTTACTTATAGTAGTTGCTACTTTTGAAACTTTTCCTTGATTATCATTAAATTTGAATATCTTTTTATTAGTTTTTTCTACAACTGTTTTTAATTTACTTTTCTTAGGAATATCATTATCAGAATCTTTTGTTTCTACATCTTTTTCTTCCTGAGAGTTAGTTGTTGATGATGTGTCGTTATTAACATTTGTTTTCAACTTACTTGTAGAATCATTATTGCCTTCTGTTGATAAATCTGTTTCATTATTGTTTTCTTGAACATATTCTGATGTTTTTAATCTTGATTCTACTTCTTTCTCTTTTTCTGCTAGACCTTGTTCTATGGATCTGTTTTCAATAAAATCAGATGCTTTTTTTGCTATTTTATCTACTGATTTAAATGTATGACTTGATGCTTCTGATGATAATGTTGATAATCTATCAATTGACCTCTTAACATCTCTTTCAGTATTATCTTTCATAATTATCTTGCCTGTACTTGACTATCTGTATTATTAACTTGATAGATTAAATAATCTTTTGGTACTTTATTAGTAAAAGGAATAACATCAGAACCAAATACTACTAAACCTTGTCCAGTAGGAGCATCACCTTGAACATACATTGATTCCTCATCACTAATATTAAAAATATTACAAATAGATGGTAAATCTAAAGGTTTTTGTTTTAATATTAGAGCAAATTCAGAATTGGACAAAATATCTTTTCCAGATTCTGATCGTAGTAAATGAGATATTTGTTGTGAGATTACTGTATTCAAAGCATTTAACTTTCTTCCTGTTTTATAGAAATTGGCTACATATTGTGCAGAATAAGGATTAGCAAGTAAGATGTGAAATTCATCTATAAAAATCCACGTATATTTTCCTAACTCTTTATTCTTTGCCAATCTATTTTGAATGTGATCCAATACTACAAGATATCCAGTAGTTTGTAATGATGCAGACAACTGACTAATATCAAACGATACTAATCTATTTTGAATATCTATATTAGTTCTCTTAGAAAATAAATCCATAGAACCTTTTACATATCTTTCAATGATTAATGCTAAATCCTTTGCTTCTTCTTCAGGTTGTTTCAAAAGCATATCATAAAATGATGGTAATGTTGGTAATAAACTATCATCAGTAAAATTACTTTTCTCATAATCCTCAAAAATAATCTTAGTACAACGATCAATAATAGTTTTTTGACCACCAGATAAAGCATTTGCTCCCACTATACTTTCCAAAAAAGCAATAATATATTCAACTTTACTTTTTACTGGTTCGCTCTTTCCACTATCACTACATCCATAATTTAAAGACAAATCAAACGGATTAATGTGTGTATCAGAATTAGTGGATATAATTATCTTTTGCCCATCAAAAACATCTAATAATCCACCATATTCATTTTGTGGCTCTATAATACATATCTCATCTTCTGGATAACGAATTAAAATTTGTTCTATAATGGTTTTAACATTAAAGGATTTTCCAGCACCAGAAGTAGCAAGTACACATCCATTACCATTGATTAATTTTTTTCTATCACATAAAATTGCATTTTTACTAACAAGATTAACACCATAAAATAAAGATTTCTCATGATTGAAATCTTTACTATTAAATGGTACATTTACTGCCGTTGCTTCACTAGTCAAAGTTCTTTGAAACTGAAGACTATTATGACCTAAAGGCAGAATATTCTGTATTCCCTCTAATTGTTGCCATAACAACGGCTTCATTTCAACTAACATTTCAGCAGCAATTTCTTGAACTCTAACTGTTTGATCTTCTAACTCTTCAAAACTATTAGCAGTTATGCACACTAAAAAATTATTTTGAAATATCTTTTGATTATTCTTTTGCAAATCATATTGTAATTGTTCTGCGTTAGATATTTTTGTTTCTAGTTTTTTATCTTTAACATACTCATAGTCAAGATTACTTTTTCCTGCCCTTTTAATTTTTTCTAATCTTTCAGTTTCCATAGCAGACAAACTTTTATCTACTACCTTAATCATCTTAGCAGAATTGGTAGGATTAATATTTAATGTTGTTATTATATTAATATCATCCATTGTAGTAATTCTATTATAAAATCTTGGAGTTAGACTCTTAGGTAATTTAGAAACATATAAAACTCTGATAAACTTCTTATCATCTATTTCTATAAGATCAGACTCACGCATAAGAACTTTTTTAGGAGCAATTACATCAAATATAGTTAAGTTTTGATTTTTTGCATATTCAATAATATTCTCAATATTATTATCTTCTACTGATAATATATTAAAAAAATTATATATAAATTTTAATCTATCCTTAACTGTAATTAAATTAACCTTTGATTTTAATTCTTTAAACTTCTGTTCCGTTTTTAGAAAAATATTTAAAAATAATGCGTTTGCTTCTATAAAGTTTTTTGCTTTTAAAGAAATTACTATAAATCTTTTTGTTTGCAATGTATCTTCATTAGTACCAAGCGAATTAGTTATTAGAGTATTTAATTCATCAGCAATTTGAATTTGCTTTTTACTTTTTAAATGCTCTTTTTCAAATATAAACTTTTCTTTATATTTTTCCGTTTTGATAGGAGTACCTGCATTAATAACTTGTATATGCGTATCTTCCCTAAAAGAATGTAAATATTCTAACCACTTAAAGAAAATATTTTCTGCTTCTTCATCATTGGCTTTTGCAAAAGATACATCAGAATATTCAATACAAATAGAATATGTATCTTCATCTATTCTAAATATCCCTGTTCTTTCATCAACTTCCTTAAACATATAAGAAATAATTTCTTGATTAGTTTTAGGAATGAATACTTTATTTGGTAATACGTTATTCTTTTGTTTCTTTTTCAATGTTTTCCTTTTCTGTTTCATATATCACACTATTATCCTTTCCAACAACTTGTTTAGCGAGTTTTAATAGCACTTGTGCCTCTTGCTGACTTAACGAAAAGTTGCTAGTAGTATTTTCTAATGTATTTATTCCAAATTTCTTTTTAGCACGTGCCAATTCTCTTTGCTTATTACGTTCTTTTTTTAATTCTTTTAATTTTAATTTTTCTTGTTTTTTACTACTCTTTACTTCTTTTTTATTTTTAGGTTTTCCTGTCTTCTTTTTATTAGTTTTTTCTTCTAATAATTCTGCTTCAGTTTTATATAAAATAGGTTTAGCAAAATTGATATAATTACGTTTCCAGTAAAAAATTATACGTTCTGCGTTTAATCCTTGAATAGGAATAAATCCAAAAAAACCTATTGGTATAGCAGCAATAATAACTATCCACCCTGTAAGATTACTACCGATTTTAGGTGTTAAAAATAAATATAATGGTACGATAGTTATAATAAGAAGAATTCCGAATAACCATTGTCTTAAAGTAAAATTATAAAATTTTTCTTTATAATCCTTTATTTCATCATGTATTCTTGGTTCTATCCTATCCATTATGCACCTACCCACCTTTCTGCCATTGTACTAGTCATAGAAATCATTGCCATCAAGAAACCATTCAAGAACATTATTGCTACCATTGAACTAATCGAACCAGCATCAGTTAATGTGGATAAAGCCAATGAATATATTGCCGTTGCTACGACAATCATTGATGCTTCAAAACCTAAAGCAATAATAGACATTATGAATCTTTTACAAACATTCTGACCATCTTCCCAAGTTCCGATTGCAATAGGTATAGGAGAAAATGCAAAACTTAGTATCAACTTACCTATACGCAAAAATACTTGTACTAAAACACCAATTAATGTACCCATAAAAGGTATATAAAGAATTAAGATAATAATTCCCATAAACCCTCGTTCAACAATATTACCAGCGTTTCTAACTAAATCACCCATTTGTGTAGCCAAATTAGGTATTGCTGATGATGAAGTTAATGAACTTGTGACCTGAGTAAGAATATTATTAGATATGCTCATTATAGACGAAAGTAATTCGAATGAATTTTCAATTAACATTTTAAAGATAAGAAAACGGATGAAAGTAAATACCATCCGTTCCCAACTAAATCTTTCATAATCCATTACTTTTTTAGTCACATCTAATAAAAAGAACAATGTTAATAAACTTAACCCAATTGGTACAATAACAGAATGAATACTAGAAGCTAATGACCATATAGTGGTTTTTGTAATTGAATTCCAATTACATAAATTACGGATTGTTCCAACAAAATCACTAATGTCAATTTTAAAACCTAAGATTTTAAAGGATATTTGAAATATTTTTTCAATTAATCCAGCCATCTATTAATCCTCCTTCTTATAATCCAAATAAACCTTTTGATTGACTAATTGCTATAACCATAAAACCTGCCATCATAGTCATCAATCCTCTACTTTTACCTTCAGCGTCATCACGTTGCCATCCAAGAGCAAACATAACAGCACCAATTAATGCAACTACACCACCAATCTTTAACAACCAATCACACACAAAAGTAATAAATCCATCAATACTACTTGTATTACTTCCTTGTGCATATACACTATTAATACTTAAAATAAAACCACATAAAACTACATTAAACAAACTAACTACTTTTTTACTTAACTGCTTAATTCTAACTGCCAAACTCTTTTTTTTCATAATTTTTCTCCTTTTCTTTAATTTTCGTTTACACTAGTAAACACTTAATATAAAAAAAATTTAACAACTTAAACAACATAAAAAAGATAATTATAAATTATCCAATAATTCATCCGTTAAACTCTTAGAAGAAAGCAAAATTGCATCTTCATTAAACTTGCGTTCTTCATATTGAGTTAAATCTCTTGCTTTAAATTCTGGTTTTACTTTTACAAACCCTAATCCTAGTTCCCTAAACATCTGCTGTTTTCTTTTTGTTTCTTTATCTTTTCCCCTTTCTATCGAATGATCATATTTATTCTGAATTGTTTCCTTTTCATTCCAACTTTCAAATAGTTCATTATATCTAGGATGCTTAGTTAAATCATATAATTTAGAATAAAAAGGTCGCATACCAGCAACCAATAAAATACCATATCCACTCTCCATTCTTGCAAGTTCATCTACAAATGCTAACTCACGTCCAACTATATCCCAGTTATAAGATGATGAACCTTGTTTTGAATACGTACGACCAGAAGACTTTTTATACCAACTTTTTTTACCCAACATACTACTCATATATTCTAAAGTTTCTTTAGACCTTGAACCTAAAAACAATACATAGTCTGAACAATCCAGAGCTGTTTCCCAATTATCCTTATAAACCTTTTTCAACTGAGATAGACTTTGTAGACACGTCGTAATTCCACAATTTAATCCACGAACATAAGCCAAATTTTCTAAGTAGCGTGGGATTACCCCAAGTTGTGCCCACTCATCACAGTATATTTGAACAGGAGTAGATAGAGAGCCATTATTTTTACTAGCATTGGCATCTATTATTGAAAATATTTGAGTATATAAAATACTAGCCATAAAATTGAAAGTAGAATCATTTGGACTATTAATGATGAAATAAGCAATTTTACCCTCATCACCCTTACCACCAATTCTATTTAATTCCATTGTATCGTCAACAGTCATAGACTCTATTTCAGATATATTAAAAGGTGCTAGACGTGCAGATGCAGTCATTATGATTGTACTCATCATTTTTGGTGATGATGCAGATACTTTAAAATGTTTCCATTGCTTAACACCTATATTTTCTGGATCTTTTTCTGCCCAAACATCAAACATTCTACTCAATGTTGAATTTCCTTCTTTATCAGGTTCAGCAAGTCTAATTAACTTTAAAACAGTTTTAAAATTCTTTTCTTTATCTTCATAATTAAAAATTATATAATAAATAATTGCTTGAAGAAAAACCATTTCTGCCTTCTCCCAGAATGGATCACCAGTATTGGATTCAATAGTTTCTGATTTTGTATTTAACATTATAGTATTAATTAATGTCATTACATCATCTTCAGCTATCCATTCTTGAGTTTCCTTACTATTATCAATAGTTTTATTGATTTTTTTTATATACATAAGTGGATTAAAATGATCTGATTTTGATTTATCAACTAGGTTTAAAACACGAATATCATATCCAAGATTAATCAAAGACATTCCACAATCTCTGACTAATTCGCCTTTCGGATCTGTGACAACAAATGTTTCTCCATTTGCATTTAATAAATTAACTTTAAAATAATATCTTGATTTACCACTTCCTGGTCTACCAATTAAAATTAAATGTCTATTTCTTTTAGATATTCGCATATTTTTAGCAAACATTTCAGTAGCAGTAAATATTTGATTCTTTTCTAATTCTTTCTCACAGTAAGGTTTTATTACTTTTGGATCTTCCCATTCTGCACTACCATAAGTATTTTCTTGCAAATTCTTTTTATTTTGATTTGCAACAGTTTGAATGATTCCCCATGTAAATATTCCAACAAACAAAGAAGTAGTAATAGTCTTCATATTTAATATAACAGGTGTAGAAATAATATGAAGTTTATCTAATGCTTCAGTTAACTGTGAAAATTCAAACTTACCAGCCATTTCTGTAAGACTACAAACTCTAAGTGTGTAATAAGAGGCAACTAACATTATTAGTAAGACAATTATAATACTACTCTTCTTATTGCGTTTAACGATCAATTTCTTGTTCTTCTTTCTGTTCTAACACAACATTTTCAACAACTTTATCAGTCTTACTCTTTTCTGCTAATTCATTTGCCTCTTTTACTAAATCCTCTGTTTTTGATTTTTTTTTACTCTCTTCTAAAAGATTCTTTGTATCTGTTTCTTTTAATAATATAGTAGTTTTACCATTTGGAGCAATTTCTGCTACATAATCTTTAGATGAATAAGTTTCTTTAAAATCTTTATATCTTTTAATATCATTTATTTCTAATTCCATAATATCATGAATATTAGATTCACTTTCTATTGCTCTACCACCAGATGAACCATATTCTTTTATAGGTCTTTCTGGAGCATATTCTCTATACTCATCTAAATCTTCAGAACGAATAGCTATTATCATTTCTTTTTCATTAAGAACACAAGCACCATGACTTGGTAGTTCAAATAACTGTTCTCTAATTTCACAATATTCCTCCTTAGTTATTTTTTGGATACAATAATTTTTACTATAATCTCTAACAGGACATGATCCAAAATCTTCACCTATTTTATTAAGATCATTTACACTTAAATTCATGCCTCTTGAAACCATAGGTTCTATATTTCTATCATCTATTATTTCTTCTTTATTTATACCATCTAAATCACTTTTTGTTTCTTGCTTTAATCTATTAGGTGGTATTTTAGCTAATTGTTCATTAAAAAATGATAATTTGCTTTTATTAAAAATAATTACATATTGTTCCTCTTCATCTTTTGTTTTTTCTTGAATAGCAATATTTTTATAATTATCTGCCTTCATTTTACAATATTTATTTAGGGATTTTATCTTACGTGTTTTCTCTTGAAATGACAACCATCTATTAGATAATTTCAAATTATATGCTGAAATATTTTTATATTTATCTGCTTGATACTTACAAATTTTATTTAAAATTTTTATCTTAGATGTTGCCTTACGTCTTTCATCCCATTTCTTATACTTAATTTCATTATGAGCAAGTTTTTCTTGTTGATATAAAGATTTATTATTACTTAATTCCCCATCAGGATGCATTTTTTTAATCCCCATAAGAATATTATTCTCATGGCATGAAGTTATAATCTGTTTAACTTCTGCTCTTGTTAATGGTGGAGATACACATAATTCTTTTGTAGCCCCATCTTTTCTTAAAGCCCTCATAGATGAAGAAAAGTGTTTTTGATAATAACGATTTGCTTTTATTAAAAATCTACCAAATAAAATGGTAGAAATTTTACTAATCTTTGCAGACATTGATACTGATTTTTCAGCAGTATGCTCTAAATCGTGTTTAGCATTACCATCCATTTATGCTGCCTCCTTTTCTGGTACGTCATAAACAACTTCTTTAGAATTAGGAAATTGAATTATTTTATTATTAATCATTTTATTATAACTATCTATTATTTTAGAACTAGTATAATGATTAATATATTCATCATTAATATTATGAAATCCAATTTGTTCATCCTTTAAAAACTCTAATACTACTTTCTCTTTATCAATCTTACTCTTTACTAAATTAACCTCTATATATCCTTCTAAATTATCTATAACTAATGGTACTTTTATAAAATTAGATTTAAAACTACATTTTACTTTTGGAATTTCTAAAGTTAAAATCTCCTTATTTTTTAAATTGCTAGGTGTAAATACCTTAACATATTTACTGATTTCAGAAAAAGATAACTTTCCTTCATAATCTTTTTTATATCCTGTTAATCTATATTTAGACATACCACTATTAAATATACCTTTACGTGGTGCTATGATTAAATAACTTTTATTATCTGTCCAATTACATATTTTCTTTAATGCAAATAGTAGAACATTTGGATCTTCAGTTTTAATATAAAATCCTTTTTCTGTTTCTAAGTATATTTTAGAATGGTATATTTTACATATAGGTTCTTTATATTTTGAAATATAACTATTGTCATATAAAATATCTTCTTCTTTTGGGACTGATTGCACATCTTCATTTTTGTCTAAAGCTCTTACGTTTTTTTTAGTTTTATCTTCCCAATTTTCTTTTAAATCTTCAAAACTTTTTGTACCAATATACTCACCATCAACATTGTATATTGAATGGGATTGTCCATACTTTAACTTTGTAAAAATAGTATCTCCATTATCCGATTTTAAACATTCATTTTTAGGTATATAAAAATATTCTTTAGCACTTGTAAATGGTATCCTTACAAAATAATGTGTATCAGTTTCCTTAGAGTCTATCAATAACATTTTATTAATTGAAAATTCATAATCTCTTTTAATAAAACTTTCCTTAGTTTTATCCATTTCTTTTGATTTAGATTCTTCAGTTTTTTTTAACTCTTTTTCTGATACAACATTACTTTTATCTATATTCAATTTATTATCCAAATTATTATAAAATAATATTGTTTTAAAATTACCAGTTGACCCTTTAAACTTATCATCTATAAATTCTTTATTAATACTAGGAAAAAGATTTCCATATTTAAAAAATTCCATTTTATCTTTGTTTAAAAACATTCTATTTTTTAAATTATCTTTTATCATATTAAGTGTATTATTATCATAATTTAAAATACCATCAAGATCATCAATGCTATTAATAATATATAGTTCTTCAACTTCTTCTAAAGCCAATTTTGATTCATCAGATAAACTATTCTCATATTGATCAATTACCATTTGCTTTTGATTATCTTTTAATTTTATCATTGCACTGCCTTTAGAATTTTTAATATAAGTTTTATCAAATACAGAATTATATTTAAAACGATTAAGAGTTTCATAATCAGAATATTCTTTATTATCTTTTAAGAATTCATTCAACAAAAGTTTAGTATTCAAAGTTGATGTGGAATAATCTAAATATAATTCAGGATCTTTATTAAATACAGACACTAACTTATTTTCAACTGAACTTTTAAAATTTAAGTAATATGAAGACAATACTACATCATCCATTTTATCTATTTGTAATTTTAATTCAGAATAAAGAAAATTACTCATAGCTTTTGAATTAAATTTACTTAAAGCATTTTCTTTCTCTTCTATTCTTTTTGGATAAATTATTTCATCTAATTCTTTTTTATTGTACTCAGTTCGATTTAATAAATATTCTTTAAATAATGATTCATCATAAGTGTTATTAATTATTTTATCTTGTTTTAATTGTTTGTATGCAAGAGAAATATTTTCAACATTTAATTCTAAATTATTAAAATATTTATAATCTAATAAGAATGAAAATCCAGAAGTTTTAGCTTTCTGGACTTCCATAAATGGTATTTCTTTTTCTCCTAAAACACCAAAGTCTTTGTAGTCACCTATTTTAGAAAAGTCTATTACATCAACCTTAAAACCTTCATTTAATAATACAGGAATGTGTTGAAGCATTTTTGCTCTCCCTATATTTTCCTGTTTATCAAAATCATTGTCTAATGCCAAAGTAATTGATGAACGATTATTTTTAATCAACTTTATATGCTCAGGAGTAATTGCCGTACCCATTAATGCTGCTACATTCTCAAACCCTATTTTTTTAGCACCTACAACATCCATATAACCTTCTACTAAAATTAATTCATTATTATATGCTAATGGTTTAGCATTAGAAAAATTATATAACAATTCTTTCTTTTGAAAAATTTTTGTTTCATGTGTGTGTAAATATTTAGGCGTTTCATCTTTAATAGTACGACCACAAAAGGTGACTATATTTCCTTTTTCGTCATGAATAGGAATCATGATTCTATCCGAAAAAGTTTCGTACAAATCACCATAATCATTGTGTCGCAAATATCCAAGTTCTATTAATTCAGGACGTGGATAATTTTCATTTTTCTCTGAAATTTTTAGTAATTGCCCTTTAGGAGCAAATCCCATACTTACTTCTTTCATATCCTTATCTGTTATATTTCTTTTATATAAGTAATCTTTAGGTTCTTTAGATACACTCAAATTATAAGAAAATAATTTATTTAATTTTTCATTAAGTTGTAAAAGTTTTTGTTCATCTTCTGTATATCTTCTTGAAGAAACAAAATACTTATTATTATATTTATTCTTTTTTAAATGAGATACATCTATATTCAAATGACAAATTTCTGATACAACTTTGGTAATTGCCTCATTAAAAGAAATATCATTATTATTAACAATTTTTTCATACTTCTGAACAAATGAAATAGCATTTCCACCTGTCCCACATGCAAAACATGTTGCAATGTTCTTTTTAGGATTAACTACCAAACTAGGATTGTTATCATTATGAAAAGGACATAAACATTTATTATGATTTAAATTTAATCCATAATAGTTCAATACATCTACAATACTTGCTTGTTTTAATACTTCACTATATAGACTAATATTTGCCACCTACCTTTCTATTTCAATTTCTTCCTGTTCCTTCTCGATTAAATTCTGTGCTGCAAGTCTTCCATAATATAATAAATCCATAGCAAACTGTTGCATCTTTGAATAAATTATATCTGCATTATTAACAATAGTTCTAACTGATGGAGAACCACTGCTATTTCTTTGCTTTGCAAGAATATCAATATATTCATCTGCATCAAATTTAATACAATATTCCATCAAACATTTAATTATATCGCCTGTTTTTAAATAAGTTGTATCTATTTCAAAACAAAATTTGAAATTTGGATTGATACTTATTGACAATTCCCAGACATTTTTATTTGTAATTGAAACATTCCAATTACATTGTTCAATGATTTTTTTTACCTCATTCTTACTTAATTTATTAAGATCAATTCTTTCACGGTCTTCGTAATATTGCCCTATTTTTAATTTTTTAAATATTCTTTTTACATCTGAAAATCTATCATTGCATCTACAATGTTTTAAAAATGTATTTTCTAATTTCCTAAAATCATTATCATAATAATAAATATATCCAGATTTATCATAATGAGCAATATCACCACAAGCATTTAGAAAGAATTTATATAAATCATCCGATAAATTTAAAAGCATATTATCCTTTTGAATCTTTTTATATTTATCCACAATTTTGTTGAAAGAATAAACTGTATTGCCATCATATAAAATAGTTGCACCTATCTTATTATCATCAATACAATTTTGAATTAATAATCTATCTTTTGATTCACTCCCTGTTAAATTGAGTCTATCAATAATAGGAGTTGCTCTATCAATAGTCGCTTGATTTCCTAATATTCTTATTTTTTTACCGTTTTTTTCTAAACTTATGCTTTTCATCTGACATTCCTTTCTTTGTTTACACTAGTAAACATCAATTTTAAAAAAATTTATCTTTCAAGTTCTTCTAATTCCTTTTGTTTTATCTCCTCTTCATTACGTTTCTCTAAGTTTTTTCTACATTCAATTATTCTTCTAGCTGTTATGCCTATTTCATTCCAAGAAGTGTGAGTGACAACAGTTCTACTTATCATTTTAGAATTTTTCATATAGCGAAGTTCTACACCTTTATATGTACGTTCTTTGAAACAAGATAAATCCTTTATCATTATAGATATAAATCTATCCTCAGTTTTATCTTTTAAAACTGCTGCCATCAAATAATGATCTTTTTGATATGAAAATATTTCAAAATCAAATTTATTTGCTTGTTTTTCTAACTCTTTTTTCATTTGATTTGGATAATCTTCGTAATTTTTATTTGAAGACGTTTTTAAAATATTTTTCTCTATCCAATCATTTTTGAAATTCTTCAAATGTTTCCTCCTCTCTTGAGATTCTTCCAGAAATAACGCAACATGAATATAAGAATAGCAAAAGAAACAATAAACATAAAAATAATAAACAAATTAATATTTTATTTACCATATTTCAGTTGTTCCTCCTTATCTTTTTTGCAACTTATCATTACTGATATTGACTAGTAAATTGTTTAGTTCCTACACTTCTAGTCCAAGTATCCCCTATACCATTAGTACATGATACAGCAACCCAATATAAGTATGGATAATTATAACTGGTATAATTAGTATGATTTGCTATATAATCTCTCTGAATATCAGCTTGAGCCCTTGTTAAAGTGTAATCTGTGACTACCCAGTAAAATCCAGGAGCAGATGGTGCTTCTTCTATTCTTCCTGTCCAACCTGCTGATTTAAAGACATTTAGCAATCCTTCAGCATTTTTATAAGGTCCATGTCCAGTCATTAACATACAATAAGATTCTGTAATGTTAGCATATAAATTAACTGTATTTGTTGGCATTTTATCTACCCAACCTTCCCAGTAATTAAACTTATGATAAATATCTAATGCACTTTGAGCATCTAAATTTTCAAGTGCTGTATTATATGCAACTGAACGAGTAGCCCATAAAGAACCATTTACATAATAATTAACTGTATAATAATTAATAGTCCAATTTGCTGTATAACTTCTATTTCCAATTGTTCCTTTATTTATAGTCACATTTTTAGATAATGAACTTAAATCAGTGCCAGTCCAACCTGTAAACGTATATCCTGTTCTTGTAGGTATTGGAAGTACAAATGAATCACTTTCAATATTGTAGCTTGTTTGTAATGGAGATGCTGTCCCACCAGCCAAATTATAAGTTATATCATATTGTATAGTTTTCCAGTTAGCTACTAATTCGTGATCGAATTCCTTATCTTGTATACTATCTTCTGTTATTAATGTATCGTTATAATACCAACCTTCAAAAGTATAACCAACTCTTGTAGGTGTCGGTATAGTTCCATATAAACTATTATAAGAAATCATAATATAATCTTCATTTACTACTCCACCATTTGCATTTAAACTTACTTTGTATGAATTGGATACCCAATTTGCTTTATAGGTTTTATCGTCAATAGAACCTTTATGAATTATCACTTCTAATTGAGGTTTTAATCCATTGCTTCCAGTCCACCCTAAAAATGTGTATCCAGTTCTTGTAGGTGTCGGTAATGTAATCGTATCAGATTCTACATTATATTTAATTTCTTGAGCATCATCATTACTACCAGTATTAAAATTATACTTAATTGTATATTCATTAATGGTATATTGTGCTTTATATATGGTATCCTCTCTTATTACACCAAGAGATGGATTCCAACCTTCAAAAGTATAACCATCAATAAACATATCTTCAGGTGCAACAGATTTATTTCCATATTCAACTGTTTCACTCTTTAATAATGCTCCAAACAAATCATAATATTTTACATTTAACTTTATAATTTCCCATTTAGCATATAAAGTAATCACATCTTTGTCTTTAGATGATAAATTGGATATTTCTGATTCATCATTAAACATTACATCTCCATCTATTGATGTTGACCATCCTATGAATGTATATCCTTCTTTTGTAAATTGATTCTTATTTAATTTAGAAGTTTGATTATATGCAAATTCTTGTTTTTCCATTTCACCTTGACCTTCAGATGAATTATAAGAAATATAATAAGCTATTGGTTCATAATTTGCAGTTAACTCTTTATCACCAATAGAACCTGTTGATATTTTATAATCTATTTTAGGTTCTTTATTATCTGATGTTGTCCAACCTATAAATGAATAACCATTCTTCTTAGGTGAAGGAATTATTATATCTTCACTTTCAACATTATAATTAGTAGGTGCTTCATCTAACGTTCCACCGTTAAGATTATATTTAATATCATAAGTTATTAAATTCCATTCAGCATATAAATTAGTGTCTTCAGGAACATTATATAATGTATCACTTGATACGAAGTCACCATTCGAGTTTTTCCAACCATTGAAAATATAACCATCCTTTTCTACTTCTGGTAATATTCCATATTCAGAATCAAATTTAATTTTTCTTTTTATTAAAGAGTCATTATTATCTTTTGAATTGAATATTAAATTATATATATTAGCATCATAATTAGCTTCTAATTCTATATTATCAACAGAACCTGTTGATATTTTATAGTCTATTATAGGTTCTTTATTATCTGGTGTTGTCCAACCTATAAATGAATAACCAACCTTTTTAGGCGAAGGGATTATTATATCTTCATTTTCAACATTGTAATTAGTAGGTGCTTCATCTAATATTCCATCATTTAGTTTATAAGATATATCATAACTATTAATATCATATAAAGCATTAATAGTTAGATTTTCTTTTACTGTGGATAACTCTTTATCCCAATTTTTAAATGTGTACCCTTTTCTAGTTGGATTTTCAGGTAAAATAATTTTACTATTGTATTCTAACTTATCTTGTTGAATTATAGATTTATCATAATCCAAAAATGTTATTTGATAAGATTTAATTTCCCATACAGCATATAAAGTTATATTGTCACCATTTTTAGAAGACAAATTCTTTAATTCTGCTTTATCTTGAAACTCTGTTACACCGTTCTTTTTCGTTGACCAACCTTCAAAACTATATCCTTCTTTTGTATATTTATTTTTGTTTAAGATACAAATGTTGTCTAGTTTACATAAAATAGATTCCATGCTACCATATCCACCATTACCATCAAATGTAATTTTATATTCTTTTGATAATTCTTGTTTTGAAGATGGCTTAACTTTATTTGGTTTCTCAATATTAATCTCCTCTTTAATAGTTTCTTTATCCTCATTGTCTTCAGGAGTAATTACCTCTTTTTGAACTGGTACTACAATAGGTTTATCTTCCTGATTATTACAAGGTATCAAAAATCTAAACATAATAAAAACTATTAATAAAAGAAGTAGTAAAAAAAGAAAAGGGATACGCCTTTTTAATGCTATATATTTATCATCACCCACAAAAACGTATCCTTTTTTGAATCCAAATAATCTTTCTTTTATTTCAAATTCTTTGTTGTTAAATAATAATAAATCCAGCTCTTTATTTTCAGAACTGGATTTATATTTTTTTAACTTAGTCTTTCCAATAATTAAATTATTTTTATTTTTTTTAAATTCTTTTTTTGATATATAAGGAACACCTTTCCAATATCTGGAGTTTTTATGCTCTATAGCAATATATTTTTTTATCATAGTTTGCTCCCTTCAATAAATAGAATTATTTTCTTTTCTTTTTGCGTAATGAGAGTGCTATTGCTATTACACCAGATAATGATATTCCACTTATTATGATATAAATAGGCATATTATTATCATAACCAGTTTGTACACCTTCTTGTATAACTGGTAATAATGTGTTTTGATAAGCAATACTATAAGTTAGATCCTCATCAGTTTCTACCTTTTCATCATTTACAAAAAGTCCCTCACTATTTAAACTTACTTTTACAACTTCTGGACTTAATAGGTATCCATCAGGTGCTGAACTTTCCTTAATAAAAATAGTTGTTCCATATTTTATATCAATTAAAGCCGTTCCTTTTTCTATATCTGCACTATATTCTCCTATAACTTTAGAACATTCTATATCAGTACATACCTTAAATTTAAAGTCTTTACTAACTATATTTTCTAATGTACTAGAATCTACTTTGTTAATTAAAATATAGTTTTTAATTATTTTATTATAAACTGTCTGACTATTAGAAACTTTTTCTATATTTTGACCTTTATATTTAGTATCAACAGAAATCGCATCATCATTTTTATAATATCCTTCTAATTGTTTTTCTTCAGTAATTGAAAAATAAGTTTCTTCATCTAAAGAAATTGGTAAATCTGCTTTAAAAATATAACCACCATCTGATCCAGTTATTCCTTGCTCAATCAAAGTACCTGCTTTTACCAATAATTTACCATCATAAGAGTAAATATCTTTAATTGCAGTCAAATTAAAAACAACACCTTCTAGTGCTGTATTAGTATCTGAATCTAATTTAATTAAATTAGCTTCTACTTTTTGACGTTCATTAGTTATAGATATGGTTTCCATAACAACCTCAGTTTCGTTGTCAGCAAAATCTAACGACACTTTATATTGTGTTGTATCAATCAACATACCATTTGGACTTTGATGTTCAAATGCTACATACTTTCCTAATGGTAATAATTTTGATAATGCTTCACCTGATGATGAAGTTGTAATAACATCAACTAATTCACCTTTTTTATAAATAACTGAATTATCTGCTGGATCTAAAATGTCTTCATCTGCCTGAACATAAACAACCATTCCCTCTAAGGGTTTTTCTTCATATACAAATTTGATATTACCATTATCATCTTTTTCTATACCTGTTAATACTTCACCATATTTCTTAAATTTTATTTGACCTTTTACTGCTTTGTCTTCCATCACTACTGTTAATAATGGATCACCATCAGAATCGGTTTCAATAATATTAGTATTAGTCACTTTGAAACTTACACCATCTTTATTAATTAAGTAATTATCTGGACTTACAACCTCTTCTAAAATCCAATTTCCTGCTTTTACTTCTAATGGTAATTGTATTGTTCCTTTATCTGATGTTGTCCAAATATCATAAGTGGTATCAGCAACTTTTTGTGTTAAATATTCTCCAGTATCAGCATTTTTGATTTTAAATGATGTATTTGATGCTGTAATTAATTTTCCTGTTTCTGCATCCACTTTTACAAGTTTAACATAAGATGTAAATAAACGGTTATTAACAATATATTTAATTGTATCTTGATTTTCCTTTGATACAGTAAAAGTAAATGTATTTTCTACTAATTCTGTATCCATTTGTCCTTTTATTTGTTTTACAACATAAGTTCCATAAGCTAATTGTTTTGACTTATCATAGCCATTTTTATTAGTCACTAATTTATCGTATTCTTTATCAGTAAATTCATTTCTATGCTCCCAAGCAGTTTCAATATCTCCATATTTATCAACATACTTTTTAGCAACAGCAATAAATTCTGCTCCCTCTTCTTTTTTCACTATTTCTGATTCTTCACCAGAAGTTATAATTTTTTCTATTTCAAAATCTCCAGTAATTACTTCTTCTTTTGATACTGATTTAGAAGTCACTATCTTCACATTTTGTGAGGAATAACTTAAAGTAAAAACTTCTTTGTTTTTATTTAATTTATATCCAGTTGAACTAGTCAATTCAAGCCAGTAGTAGCCACCTAGATATAAATCTTCTACTTGTGCTTGTCCATTTTCTATACGAACTCTAGTTATTTCATCATCTTTATTATATATTATAGAACCATCAGCAGGATCTAATATATTTTCGTTAGCATATAATCCATATAATGCTCCATCAATTTCTGCTTCATTTTGTGCATAACCTACATCTGCATCCTCTTTAACTAATATAGCTGTCCCTTTTACCCTTTCATTTGATAAAGATAAACTAATACTTCCACTACCTGTTGCTGAATTGCTATCAGTAGTATTATCTGGATTTAGCCAATATTTAGTTTTAGTTTTTACTTCAACTACACTATATTTATGAGTTTGAGAAGCTTTATCCATTGCACTTTTTAATGCTTCAGAATCAGCAGCTGCTTGAGCATCTACTAAATTATGAAAAGCACCTCTTCTATCAACTTCTGCTTGTTCTTCTTCGCCTAAATAGTCCCAATTAGTTACATAAGTTTTAGGTGATGAAGTAGATGTGTAAGTTGTTGTTGAAGTTGATAGTGCATATCCATTCTCATCTGTTATTCCTGTTGCAAATTTAACATCATCTCTATAAAACTCTACTTCTACTCCTGATAATGGTTTTCCAGATTCATGATCAGTTTTATAAAATGACACGTCCACAACTTCTTGTGCTGATTTTTCTGAAGTAGTAGTTGTATACTCTGGTTCTGCTTTAGTTAATCTAAATACATGAATGTAATCAAGAGAGTTGATAATAATACTAGTACCTCTAGTCATGATACCACGTGCTAAAATAGCATCACCAACACCATTTCTTTCTCCATTAGCACCATACATTGAAATAGTATTATTATATATATGAATTAATCCTACGTGTCCACTACCTGTATAATTTGCTTTATCTTCTGGTCGTTGAATAACTAAATCACCATTTTTGAATAAATGAGCATTTGCTTTTACATCTTTCACATAACCAGACCAAATATGCACAGCATCTTCTGGATGATTTAGAGCATTTTGATACATCTTATCAGGTGCATATCTTGCTCCAGTACCTTCAGGTTGAGGTTTATCAATATCGTATGGATGGATACCTACAATTGATTGACCAATACCTAGTTTATTCAATGTACGAGTGACTAAACCAGTGCATGTACCAACTTCCAAATATCCCCAGTCACTATAAGACATGGCTGTTTCTATTATCTTATCTCCAGATACACGTGCTAAAGCATTTACTTTAGGGATGAATGGTGTAATTGGAAATGAAGAAATTAAAATTCCTACTATCATTACTACATTTAAAACTTTTTTTAACTTCCTACCAATTTTTTTCTTCACAATATTCTCCTTTCAATTATTGGTACTACTAAAAAAGCATTTTAAATTTTTATCATCCCCTTTCTTTATTAGGGAAAATAGAAATTTTAGGCATGAAAAAAGAGAGATAAAATTATCTCTCTATACACTTTCTTCCATCTTCCCTATAATATCATTTTAGCACATTTTTTTAGGACAGTCAACGGACACTTTTAAATTTTTTGAAAAATTTATTTTAAATACTTCTTCATAATATGATTTATATTTTTCTTATTAATAGGTTTTATTATATATTCATCAAAACCTTCTTCAATATAAATTTCACAATTATTTACCCTATCATCTGTTGCTAATATAACTAATTTAATATCATAACCACTAAAAGATTTTATTGATTCTATTGTTTCAAAACCTTTTTCATTATTATAAATTGTGTCATCTATTATTACCATATCATAAGTTTTATTATCTGATAACTTTATTTTCATATCATTTATACTACTGACAACATCAATATCAGATTTATATGGTCTTAACAATAATAATAATTCTTTTAAACGAGTGTTATTTTTGTGAACAATTAAAATTCGCTTATTTGAAGCATCAAAATACCTTACCTTTAAGCCTTTATTTTCTTCTTTTTGTTCTACCATTACATACGGATCTATAATTCTTTGTCTAATAGACAAAGTCAAATCTTTTCTACCATAATCATCTTTGCTTACATTTAGTTTTGCGTTAAGTAACGAAGCGAGTTTAAGTATTTTATCATATTTAACATTATCTTTAGTATCATAAAATTCTAATTCATTTAAATAATTAACTTTCAAATCATAAGATTGTTTTTTTTCATATATATACTTATCTAAATTTGAATCTTGAGTTATAAAGTGAAATTTAATTTTGCTAAATCTTCCAACTGTAATAGAGTCCATCTTAATTGTTAAATCATCTTTATCGATTATATTTAATATATAATCGTAAACTGATAATACAAGTTTTTCTACTTTTGTTTTATCTCCATATAACACACTAGGTACTTTGCTCTCAAATTCCGTTAAAACATTTATTTGCTTATTTTTCTTATCGTAGAAAAGCATTTTTCTTAATTCTTCCAATAATTCACTTGAGTCATATTCCTTTTCACTCAATGTAAGACTTCCACTTTCAATCTTCCCTATTTCAAGAAGCCCAGTTGCTCTGTCTACAAAGTCAATATTATATTTTTTAATATACTTTAATTCTTTACTCACTTCATCTAAATCTTGATAATTAACTTTTTTATATCCGAACGTTTGTAATTTACTAAAAGAATTTTTTAATTCATCTGATATTTCATTTAAAGTATTTAATGTTCTATCCCTTGATTCTTCAGCTATCATTTTAGAAAAAGCTAATTCTTTTGCAATTTTAATATCTGGATTTTCTATTGTATAATACATTAATGTTGTAATTAATGCAAAACATGTATTTGCAAGTAATAAATTTGGATACAATTTTTGTACTATTGCTACTATTGATAATAACACTACAAAAAATATGATAGGCATATACCCTTTGTTTTTTAAGTTTTTTAAGTTTTTAATAATATAAATAAACATTATTATCATGTGAAGTGCTGATAATCCGAAAACAACATTAACACTTGGACCATAAGAGTATTTCATACCATTTTCATTATAAAATGAAATCGGTAATAATATTATTGCAATAACGACAAATGCAGTTATAATCCAAAATTTTATATATGTCTTTTTATACTTCTGTTTATAGTTAATCAATAATTTGTTTTCGTTATTTCTAGTAATAATAAAAACATATTCCATAAAATAACTTAACCAAAACACGCACAATATTAAATAAACTTTTAAAGAAATTACAAATAATGGAATCTTCATATCAATTGGAATAAATGTTATGTAAATCTCTGAAAACAATGATGCAAGAGAAATCAATACTAATTTAGAAAATATTTTATTTTCACTTGTATTAACCTTTTCTTTAGTAAAATAAACAATAGCAACCATAATCATATAAAGCATTGATGCTATTGATAAAAATATTGTAGCACTACTTCCCATCCCTATATTCACCTACCTCTAGTATAAATTATAACATAAGTTTACATAAAAAAAACAACAAAACTGTTGTCTTTTTATATTTTTTATTTTTGTAAATATCTAATTACTATCTTATATAAATCTTCTCGTTTAACTGGTTTAGAAATAAATTCATCAAATCCTGCATTTAAATATTGTTCTTTTGCTTCAGTTGTTGCATTAGCTGTTATAACAATAATCGGATTAGTAAAATTCATTTCGTATTTTAATTTTCTCATTGTGTCTGTACCACTCATACTAGGCATCATATCATCCATTAAAATTAAATCATATCTAATTCCTGAAGTTATTTTTTCAATCGCAAGTTCACCAGATAAACAAGTATCACAATCAAGTCCATAATGTTTCAAATGATTTTTTTCTATATTCAAATTCATATTATTATCATCAACTATCAATATTTTATAATTATTATTTGATGAATTAGATTGTTCTATTATTTTTTCTTGTTGAGGTATATTTTCTACAGCATCATCAACTATTTTTTGCAAGAAAACCACTGTAAAAATAGAACCTTTCCCAACCACAGAATTAACTGTTATTGTGCCTCCAATTATTTCAACTAAACTTTTCGTAATAGCTAAACCTAGTCCTACTCCATCAATAGTTGAATCTGTAACATCTGCATCTCTTGTAAATTTTTCAAACAATTTATCCATTACTTCTTTACGAATACCTCTACCCGTATCACTAACGGAAATTATTAATTTACAAGTATCTTTGTTATTTATACACTTAACAGCAAGATTTATCTTTCCTTCATCTGTATATTTAATAGCATTAGTTAATAAATTAGTTACAATTTCTTTTATCTTAGCTTTATCGCCATATAATTTTTTTGGTAAATCATCAGCATAGTTTGTTGTAAAATCAATAGACTTATTACCTATTCTTCCTTTTAGTAAACTATATAGTTCATCAAAAGTTTCAACTGGTGAATATTCCTTTTCTATTAAATCAATTTTACCTGATTCAATCTGAGATATATTTAATATTCCTGTTCCTATTTCTAATAAACTATTTGATGCTGTATTTAAGTCTTTTAATGCTTCCCTACCATCTTCTGATAAATTTTCTTCATCTTTTAATAATTCTATTGATCCAACAATAGCATTTAATGGGGTTCTTATTTCATGACTCATGCTACTTAAAAAATCTGATTTAGCATTATTTGCCTTTTCAGCACTTTGCTTTGCAAGTTCTAATTGTGCTATTAACTTTAAATCTGGATTTTCTATTGTGTTATACATTAAATAAATGATTAATCCAAACACAGTGTTAGTTAATAATACTTGTGGGTTAGATTTTTGAATTATTGCACAAACAATTAGTAAAACAAATAATACTATTATTGGCAAACAATTTTTTTGTTTTATTTTTTTGAAATGTGTTACTAATAGAACAAGAATTGTTAATAAATATATTCCTGTTATAGCAAAGACCATATTAACACTTGGTCCACTAGTATATTTTGCACTACCTATATCGTTGAAATAAATAGGTAAAAGGAGAATTCCTAAACAACATAGCAGATTTATCACTAAAAATATATAATAAAGTTTTTTATATTTTTCAAAATTATCTAAATCACTTTTTTTAGTATCAAATACTGTTATTACAAATGTATAATCTATAAATCTTGATAACCATAATATTATAAATACTAAAAAGATTTTTTGTATTATAGAACTTATTACGGAAATATTTACAGTAAATACTATAGCAAGTTCAAAAACCATTGATAAAATTGACAAAATCAATAACTTAGTAAATATTTTATTTTCTAATTTATTGATTTTCTTTTTTCTTTGAAATAAAATCGTTGTAATTATAGTGTAAATCAGTGCAGATATTGTAAGGTATATAGTACCACTAGCACTCATATAATCAGCCTCCTAGAATATTCACGATCATCCTCATTGAATACATTATATCATAAAAAAAACAACAATATCGTTGTTTTTTAATTTTTTTAATTTTTTTTGTAAAATGAGTGTCATTAAAACTATTTTTTCTTTACTAATTTTTTTGACGACTTATTCCTTACTATTGCATTTCCAAGTTCTTCTAATGCTCTAAAATCCTGTTTATCATTTGGTGTATAAGGAATTTTTTCTATTTGTTCAAAATAAGTTGGAATTTCATAATCAGGTAAATCTTCAACACACTTTTCTTTTATTCGATCTTTGGCATCATCAAATGACAAAGTTTCATCTTTCAAAACTATAAATGCCATTGGCACTGACAAAGATTTTTCGTCATCTACACCAACTACAACGCAATCTTGTACAAATGGCATAGAACTAATAACATCTTCTATTGTATCAGGGCTAATCTTAAATGCTTCTTTTCTTATAAGTCTTCTGTTTCTTCCTCTAGGAATAATATATCCATCTTGATCTATATAACACAAGTCACCTGATTTCACCCATTGTTTTGCAAGTTCATCTATTACTTTTATTTTATTTGTTTCAGCAGGATTATTTAAATATTCAACAAAAAGATTATCAGAAGATATATATAATTCTCCGATTTCTCCTTGTGGTAATATTTCCTCAGTTTCTGGATTAACTACTTTAACTTCTATTCCTTCCATAGGTACTCCAATACTGCCAGGTTTATTAGCATACATAGGGCTAACTATTGTAGCACCTAAACATTCATTGTTACCATAACCATTAACTATGACTTTGTTAAAAGTTTGTTGCATTTCTATTAGTTCATCTGCACCAATTTTATCGCCACCAGATACAAAAACTTTGGCTCTATCAATTCCTGTTAATACCCGTTTTAACTCTTTCATCTTTTGTTTCAATTCTTTTCTTGCCTCTAAAGAGTTATCATTTTCTAATTCGGTTATACTTTTATTTAATTCTATTAATTGTTTATACATATATCTATAATGCAATGGTGCTGCTAAAGATATATCAAACTTTCCTAAATCATTATAAACTGTATTTTCATCTACAAAAGGACTCATTTCTGCTTTCATAGTAAAAGCCATACTAGCATATATAGAATTCCCTAATCCATATATAATAAAAGGAGGAACTGAAATGTGCATTGTGTTTCCTTTATAAAAAGGTAAATCTGTATAAGCCATCTTTTGAACTGCAGAATTAAAATTATATTCAGTGTGAACTATTTGCTTTGGCTTTCCTGTGCTACCACTAGATTGTACAATTAAAGATGGTCTATCCTTCTCAAATGATACTGGTGTAATTAAATTATTAGTATCAACATTTTTAATAAAATCATTGAATCTAACAAATCTTGAATCATCTGGTAATACTATTTTTTTACCATCTTTTTTATCTTTTAACGTAGCAAGAACTTTTACAATAGGTGATAAATAATCTTTTGGTGAGCTTACTACAACTTTTTTTACATCAGTTTCATCTATTATTGACTCTATTAATGGAAGCATATCTTCAAACACTATTATTGTTTTACAATTACTACTATTAATATATCTTATTACATCTTTTGGTTTAGATCTTAAGTCTATCCAAGACATGGTAGCTCCAATTTTGGAGAGAGATAACAATGACTGTTGAACTATAGGCATGCTTATGGTCAATATTGCCACGTTCTCCCCATCCTTTATTCCAATATTATGGAAAGCTTGAGCTAATTTGTCTGCTGATATTATTAAGTCATTGTAACTCATATCATTTCCCATAAAACCTGTTGCTTTTAAGACTAAATCATCCTTACTCTCACTTGTTACTAAAGAATACATGGTTTGATTTAAGTCAAATTCTTTAATTGGTTTTTTTCTATGATACTTATCATATCCAAAATTAGAATTGTTGCTGATCATAAACATCCTCCTAACTTATTAGAATCATTTAATTTTATAGGTATTATAAATTTTCTATAAACTCTGTAATATTGATTTAAAATCAATTTATCAATATATTCAAGACAATTTACTAACCTTAAAATTTTCATTAAAACTTTAACAGTTTTATAAATATAATTCCATCATAAGTAAATAATAATCAATTTTATTTCTGTCTGGAACTATATTTAATTTTTTATAAAATTCCGAAATATATTTTTCTCCAAAATTTCTTCTGATTGATTTTTCACAAATTGCAAGATCAAACCACTTATCAGCAATACCACATTCTCCAACATCAATAAAGCCAGAAAATTTGTCATTAGAAGAAAAGATATTTGGCAAACTTGTATCTCCGTGAGAAAAACACAACTCCTCTTCAAATTGATTATTGATAAGATAATTTAACAAGCCTTCCACATTTCCGAATCTTTCTAACGTTTCACTCTTTAAATCTTCATTTTTGATTAGACCTTTTTCTACATTATTTTTTATTAGTGATAATTTGTACTTATTTGAAACATTGAAAGGACAATCAGAAATATCTACAGAATATATATTATCAAAAGCTTGTTTAATTATTTCCAAAGCTAACATTGGATTATTTAGGTATTTTTCTGAACATACCATTTCTCCTGGAATAGCCTTTGTTATTAAAAATTCATTTTCTGTTTCATTATCAAATAATACAATTTCTGGAACTGACAATTTGTCATTCAACCAATTTAAAGCATTAAATTCTTGTGTAAGTAATCCTTTTTTAGCTATTTTTAAAAAATATATTTTGCCATTTTTTTCAATTCTTACTACTTGTGAATCAGAACATCCAATACTGATTTCACTTAGATTTGCATTTTTTATAAAATTTTCTACTTTTTTTGTAAGTTTATATTTGAAATTCATCTAAACAACTACCTACCTTTTCTACCGTGATTATTGCTAGTAGGAAGCTCCAACTTTTTTACTTTTTGTTCCTTATAATAATCATAATTTCCCAAGTATTCAGTAAATTTTTGATCCTCAATATTTATCACACGCTCAGCTAACTTGTTTATAAAGTATCTATCATGTGAAATAAAGAATAGAGTACCACGAAATTCACTTAAAGCTTCTTCTAACATTTCTTTAGTATCAATGTCTATATGGTTTGTAGGCTCATCTAAAATTAATAAGTTAGCCTTCTTTTGAATTAATTCGAATAATTTTAAACGAACTTTTTCTCCTCCCGATAACGAACCTACTCTTTTAAAAACATTTTGACCATAGAACAGGAACTTTGCAAGAGATGCTCTTAAATAAGTTTCTGTTCCTTCATAAAACTTTCTCGATGTTTCCAATACAGTGGCATTTTCATCTTCAAATCTTATTTCTTGTGGAATATAACCTATGCTAACATTACTGCCCAATTTTATTTCACCTTGACAAATACTATCTTCATTACCTAAAACTGCTTTTACAAATGTAGATTTTCCTGTTCCGTTTTTTCCCATCAAACATACTTTTTCACCATATTTTAAATATAAGTCTGCTCCATCCAATAGTATTTTATCACCAGCTATAATTCCCAAATCTTTAGCAACTAATACATCTTTACCAGAGCGACCATTAATTTCGAAATCTAATGGTAATTGTTTTTTTGATTCTGGTCTATCTAGCATTTCCATTTTTTCTAATTTTCTCTCAATACAAGCAGCTCTTCTAAAAAACCTAGGGTTATCACCACGTTCTCCCCATTCTTTTAATTTTTTTACAGCAGCTTTCATTGCCTCAATTTGTTTTTGTTGTGTTTTATATTCATCAAATTCTGCTAATGCACGTCTCTCACTTTCTTCTAAATAGTATGAATAATTTCCATGATAGACATCAGCTTTCCCTTTGTCTATTAGAATTGTTTTTGTTGCTACTTTATCCAAAAAATACCTATCATGCGAACTAATAATTATAGTTCCCTTATAATTTGATAAGAACTGTTCAAACCACTCTAAAGTATCAATATCCAAGTGATTTGTAGGCTCATCAAGTAGTAAAATTTCTGGATTACTAATTATTAGTGAAGCCAAATTAACTATTGTTTTTTCTCCTCCTGATAAAGTATTAAAACTTCTAGTAAGCATTTCCTCAGAAATTTTAAATCCATTACAAATTTTACCAACTTTTTCATCTATTTCATAACCACCCATATTTGAAAAATGATCTTGTAACTTTCCATATACTTTTAAAACAGAATCTAGTTCATCAGATGTGATACTGCCAAGTTTTTCCTCATATTCTCTTAATTTTTTTTCTAATTCAAATAAATCTTTAAAGCTTCTCAATAGTATATCTCTAACAGTAACATCATCAGCTACTTTAGGTGGAATTTGAGATAATAATCCGATTGTAGCTCCCTTTCTAGTTGAAACCATTCCTTTATCTAATTTTTCTTCTCCAGAAATTATTTTAAATAGTGTTGATTTCCCACATCCATTTGGTCCGATTAAGGCAATTCTTTCTCCAGTTGTAGCCTCTAAATCAAACCCATCCAAAACATTTTTAAAGCCAAAACTTTTACTTGCATTATTTACACTTACTTCTATCAAAGTAATCACCTCTTTCTTTTTAAAATAAAAACTCAAAATTATTATACCACATAAACCCTTTTTTTTGCTAAAAAGGACTATAAAATGGTATTAATTTAATCATTTTTTAATAAATCTATTAGCTTTTTTAGATTTTTTACCTGATTTTCTATATTCACATTTCTAGTTCGTACTAAAATAAAATAATAATGTGTATTTTCATTATATTTTATACATTTCTGACACATAGGCAAATCAGTTAATTTCACATCATGTTCAAATTGAAATTCTAATGTACTTTTTTCTAAAATTTTTTTTATTTTTTCAAAAGTTTTTTGATTCTCTACCCACATAGGAAATCTATGCCAAACATTACCACTATTTTGTTCATAATTTATATATTTTATTGTTTTTTGATTAAGTAATACATTTGAATATTCTCTCGCACATAATCTTTGCTCATTAACTATTTCGTTAGCTTTTTCTAATAAATAATCTAATTTTATTTCTTTACATAATGGATACGCATACGATAAGATTATTCCTTGCTTTTCCCTACTTTCATTATCACAAAAATCAATTTCCTTAAAGATCTTTTTATTATCAAAAAATAATCCACCACCTATTCCATAACTAATAGGTTTAGTCGATCCAAAGGAAGTAACAACAATATCACTGTCAATTCCTATATTGTTCATTCCGTTATTATCTTTAAGATCCCATGCTTGAGCTACATCTTCTATTATTTTTATATTTAACTTTTTATATTTTCTTTTACTAATATTATTCAATATTCCAAACTGATGAACCAACAATATACAATCTATTATTTCCTTGTCAATCACCACATCTATATCATCATTTGTAAAAAACAAACCATTATTTGGCGTTTTTATAACTGGCACTAATCCTAGCTTCAGAACTGTATTAATAATTGAATAGCACACATTAGACGAAATTAATACTTTGGATTTCCTTTTTAATTTCAAACTTTTTAAAGCAACTTCAATAGCTAAAGTACCTGAATATGTTATAATCCCATATTTTTTATTAAAATATTTTGCCAATTTACTTCCTAATAAACTATTATAATTCATTTTATCCTCCTGCAATGATAGATGTGTTTATGTTTTAAAATTCCTTCTCCATAACCATCATCTATTTTAACGGGTGATAAATTATTTGCTTCCAAACCTTTTAATAGTAAATCTTTGTCATAATAAGTATATTTTTCTTTTTCAAGAACCTCTCTATTTTTATCAGACAATTTATATCTTACTAAAAATTCAATAAAATCCTTATATCTGTTTGAAGTATAATATACTTCAACATTTGAATTAACAGAATTGCAAAATGTTTTAAATAAAAACTCGTCTTTTTTCTCTACTTTATTATTAAAATTTTCAGAAACATCAAATAAACACACTGCATCTTTATTCATGGAATTTCCTAGTTTATTAAATATTTCATTAATTTTCAAATAGTCTCCTCCAAATTGAATAGTACTATAAGGAAAAATTATTAGATCATACTCATCCAAATGGTTAAAGTCTACAAAATCAGTGTATATTATACTAGGCTTTTTACTTTTTACATTTAACAATTTTAATCTTTCTAAATCAAAATCAAGAGCAGAAACGTTTACATAATCAGACAATGGAATTGCCACTCTACCAGTACCAGCACCAACTACTAAAACATTATTAGCTGAATATTCATTTAATTGATTAATATAATAATCAATGTCTTTATTTTGATCTTTCAAAACGTATTTGTTATAAAAATCATACATCAATGCTAAAATTTCATTATCAGACATATTAGGCTCACCTACTTTTCTCCGTAGTCATATAGATTAAAATATGGTTTATTTTTTGAATTCCAATGCAAATTATAAAATCTACTCTGATAAGCACCAAATGATATATTCCAGTTCTCTATACTTTCAAACACAGAACCCTCAAAATCAATATTTTTGACAATTTTGTTATTTATTAAATATTCAAATATTTTGTAATATAGAAAAGCAATTGCAACATCATCTTTTTCTTTTTCGTAATATGAATACATTATATAGGCTGTTTCTTTATCCCAAGCAATATGAACACCACCAAGAACCTTGTTATTTTCCATTGCTACAAAGCACATACCTCTTCTTTTTTTTATTGTAGTTTTTATATATTTTTCAACATAATCAGAAGTCGTCTCAAAGCCATATTTTTTTTCCCACTTCATGGCTTCTTTTGAATCAAAATAACTATAATCACTATCAACAACAAATTTTATATTTCTTTTAACAGCTTTTTTAATATCCTTTTTTCTATCTCCACCAAAATTTTGATATATTACATTTAAACCTTTTGTCAAATCTAATTTATAAGTATATCTAACTTCTGGCGTAAATCCAGAACGAATAAATGGCATAATATCAGTAATTTTATTATCTAAAGAAAATTGGATATCATCATAATTTTCTTGAAGATAATTGCATAGCACTTTTTCCACTTGTCTAATATAACGAATTTGATTTCTACTTTCTCTTGGCAAAGAAAATAATACTAAACCACCATAAGGTATATACATTGTACTTTGTGCAATAGTTTTGGGAGTGCTTTTAAATATTGGCATAAATCCTTGTAACTCTTTCGCCGAATTATATATTTTCAAAATTTTAAAACTGTCTTTTAATTTTAAAAACCAACTATAAGAAAAACAAGTCCCATTGAAACTATTATCAATCATGTCATCTATATTTTCTACATCAAATATATTTCCCAACTCTATATACATAATATCACTCCTTTTTATAAACAACTATATGTTTTCTTATAATATAATCATTTTTTAACTCATCATAAGTTTTATTTCTTCTACCCCAAAAATCAATCATTAACTTATTATCTAAGGAGTATAAATATTCAAGATGATAGAAAAGACAATAAAATCCTGCATAATATTTTCTTCCTAAATTTGAAGCTCCCCATTTAACTGCATACCAACAGTCACCACTTCTAAACATTAAAGAATATGCTAAAGGATTATTTTTCTCATCGCAAACAACAATTAAATTGCTATGTTCTTTATCAATAAGAAAAAATGGTAAGTATTGTAAATCCTCACGATCCAAACTTTTCATATCTGAATGCTCATCTTTTTTCCAAGAATTATAATCTATTTGCAAAACATAGTTCCATAACATCAGAGAATCACAGTTAACAGAATTATAAAAATTTAATTTTTCTTTTTTATTACAATACAGTTTATAATTTTTGGATATTTGAGAATGTGGACAAATACTAATATATTTTTTTAAATCTTCTTCGTTAAGTACTAATCTTGGTGCTTCCCATTCATCAATTATTTGATATTCAAAATTATTCTTAATAGCCCATTCTTTGAGCTTATTACTTAGCACCGAATCATTAATATAGTTAAATCTTATTTTTTTATTATTTTTAATTTCTTTTTGCATTATTTTTAATTCGTCACTAGTAATATCAAATTCAAAAAAATGCTGACATTTTAAAATATTTTCACTTTCATAAAAATATAAATTGCCAATTTTTTTTATTTGTTCCAACGGATACCTTAAAATAAAAGAATTGTTCCAAATATTAGAAGTACTAAAATTCATTCTGGTATTCCTTTAATTTTTTTATTATGTATTTAATATGCTTACTTTTTAAAGAGGCTGACAAATTAAACCAAGCAACCCTTTGAAATAAATTTTTTGTTTTGGAACATTTAGTTTTTTTGTAGTTAGTAATATTGTAAGGAAAGTTTGATATATGCCAAGACTGTTGTTTTTCGAATGTATCAAAATTCATTATCAAATGACTACAATAAACATCAAAACCTATGCCATTAATATTCATAAATTCTATAAATTTTTTACATTCTTTTTCTGTTTTGAATTCTATTGCAATGCTTGAATACACAGGAACTGCTTTTGAAACATTTTGTCTCAATTTATAAAAAGAATTATCTATGTTATTTACTATATTGAAGTAAGTTTTTCTTTGCTTGTTTAAAATTTTATTTATCTTTTCTAATTGTGCTAATGCTACAGCACTTTGTAATTCAGTCAACTTAAAATTTTCACCATAAATTGTTTTTCCATTTTGCCAAGTTGGATAATCACATCCAACTCTATATCCACCATTATCATGATACATTTTCGCCATTTGATATATTTTTTTATTGTTAGTAGCTAAAAAACCACCCTCACCACAAGTTATCGTTTTTCCAGCTTGTAAACTAAAAGCACTGCAATCTCCAAAAGTTCCGATTTTTTTACCATTTATGCTTGAACCAAAAGCTTGAGCTGCATCTTCTATAACTATTAAATTATGCTTCTTTGCTATTTTATTGATTTTTAGCATATCACATGGTTGACCTTGTATATGAATTGCTAAAATAGCTTTTGTGTTAGGTCCTATATTTTCTTCTATTTTATTCGGATCTATATTCATAGTTTCATCTATATCAACAAATTTAGGAACAGCACCACACGCTAAGACGCTATTGGCTGATGCAATAAATGTAAATGGTGACATCAATACTTCATCTCCAGGACCTATTCCATTCGCAATACATCCTAATTTTATAGCAGCACTTCCATTAGAACATGCTAAGACATATTTTACTCCTAAATATTCTGCCATTTCTTTTTCAAATCTATCAGTCATGTATAGTAAATTTGGTCCATGGTATCTAAATAAACTTTTACTTTTCAAAACTTTTTTTACTAATTTTAATTCCTCATTTCCTATATAATGAGTTCCTAAAAAAGGATCATTTGGTATTTTCATTCATCTTCACCACCTTTATTTTCTGTATAAATTGTCTTTGCAATATCTGATGATGCACTCTTTGAAAAATTATTAATATAATCTTTTCTAGTTTCAAAAAAGGCATCTTGCTTTTCAATTAAAAATTCTTTCACTACTTTACTCACTTTTTCTGTATAATCATTTTTTAAATATTCTTTTATATTTGATACAACTAAATTAACACCTGTTTCTTCATCTAAAAACTTAGGAATTTGTTTGTAAAATTCAAAATTATCCCAGTTTAGTGCTTTAAAGCCGAAGTTTTGTTTTTTATAATATTCTAGCTGTTGCAGTTGGCTATAATTTATAGCTGGTAAATACATTATATTTTTATATTTTCCAACAGTTTCAATAAAATTTCCCAAACCAGATGCTAATATACAATGAGATGATCTTTCCATTTCTAATAAATAAGCCTCATGAGATAAAGTGCATTTTTTAATTTTTTTTGAAGATTTTTTCAATTTAATACTATTTATAACACCACTTCCACCACATATAATGATTGAGTCAAAAGAATTAACCAGTTCAGTTGATAATATTTCATTTAATAATTTATTATAGAAATCAACAATCAATGAATGTTCTAATAGAAATGATTCAGCACCACCGAGATTAATAATTATTTGATTTTTGGTTGAATATTTTTTTACTTCAATTTTTCTTACTGGTCCAACAAAAATTGGATTTAAAATTTTTTTGCCAATTTTGTTAAAATTTTCTTTGGATGGTATTATTTCAGATATAAAATATTTTTTTACAGTTAATAATCCATCTGGTATTTTATCCCACATCCACATCAGATTATCTACATAATAAGTATTTTTTATGCCGTTTTTTAATGCAAATATTGCTCCATTTACATTTTCTGATGATAAAAATATATGATATTTTTCAAAGATACTTTTACTTTTTTCTAAACTCATAAAATCATAAGTATCACATAGATAATAATTTTCAAAGTATCCACTCATTTTTGCTTGTTCCATAGCTATACCAGAACCAATAAAATCCAATTTAACATCATTATATTTTTTTAGTTCTTTCACTATATTTAAGCCTGTTGTAATCGGTCCATAACCGAAGCTTTCAGCTGAAACTAATATTTTCATAATTCTTTTTCCTTTTCTTTTAATAAGCATCTATTAAATTGGCAATTTGCTTCGTCACATTTGGTTTTGCAATCTAATTCACTATTAATAAGTTTTTTTCTTAAGTTTTTTCTTTTTTCTCCATTCCAAATTTCTTTAAATGTTTGTACTTTTAAATCACCAATTTTATATATTTTTCTATCTCTATGAATACTACAATCACAAGGATAAACAAAACCTGTCGGTGCATCTACAAATGAACAAAATGACGGATATAAGCATTTCAAATCAATATTGTTATATCTATCTCCTAGACTGCTTACTTTATTATTAAAAAAATCAATATTATCAGAAAGAAATTCTAATCCCAAAGAATTTGCTAAATTATTATAATAGTCCAATTTATTATTATATTTTTCAATTTGGTCCTCTGTAAAAAATAAGGCATCATAATCCTTTATAACAATTGGATTAATGTAATCAAAATCAAAAGTCTTTTTCATCATTATAAATTTTTCAAAATCATCTATATTTTTTTTATTTAATACATGATTTAAAACAATTTTCACTTCAGGCATATACTGCTTTATTAAATTAATATTCGAAGTAACTTTATTCCATAATCCTTGCGTTCTTCTCAATGCATCATGAACTTCTGGGATGTGGCTATCAATCGAGAAAAATATAGCAACTATGTTGTAATTAGACATTTTTTTAATCTTGGCTTCATCGATATTAAGACCATTTGATATTAATATTATTTTTATTTTTTTTTGCGTACAATAATCTAAATATTCAAATATATCATCATTTACGAATGGCTCACCTCCACCAGTAAAATGAATATATTGTGTGCCTAAAGAAGCTAACTCATCAATCAATGAAAAAACATTTATATTACATTTTTTCTCTTTATTTGTTCTTACTTCGCAAAATACACAATTGGCATTACATATATTTGACAAAGACAAATATACATAAAACGGTTTTTCATAATATTTAATTATTTCACGAGGAGATTTGTCTATCAACTTTAAATACATTTTTTATTGCTCCTCTCTTAATTTCAATTCTTGATCTATTATCTCATTAATCTTATTTAACATTGTTAAATTTAAAAATTCGTTACATTTATGATAATGTGTTTCAGTTAAAGTATTTAATCCCATTAGAACAGGGGAATATTCAAAACCATCTTCAACTAAAATATGCATTTTTTTCTTCATAGCTGATGCCCAACCTAGTTCTACATGAACTCCACCTGATATACCATTCGAGTTTTTGTTTCCTGGAATAACAATTAATACATCACTTGACTTAACACCTTCAAAATCGCTTCTTGTACATTCCTCTGGACCTTTATGATTTAGCCCCCAATTTTCTCTTTTAATTGCTAAATAGTACTCACATCCTTTTTCTTCTAAATTTTCAACAAGTTTGTTGAAGAAAGTTTTATATTCATCTTTAATTTCATATTTGTTATTTTTACATAATCCCGTAAAAGGACACGAAATAAATACTTTCATTAATTTACCTCCTCTTTTGTAATAATTTCTTGCATATTTGTTCTTCAGTTGGTTTATTTGAATTTATTTGTTCTCTAATAGAATTTTTCAATAATTCATAATCAGTGCCATTCTTTATATCATTGTAATACTCATTTGTAGAAATATTGAAAACATCACAAATCATTTCACCACTGTAATTTAATAATGTAGCCAAATCAATAAATACTTTTCCAATATTATCTCTTATAGTATCTTTTGCATAAATAGCATCTGTACCATCATAATTAATAAACTTCATATAATCATAAAATCCTGAGACTCTTTTACCTGTTTCCAAATCATATACGTAATAACCTTCGCCAGAATTATTACTTCTAATTATCACGCTTTTTTTTGAACTAGGTTCTACTAGATTTCCTAGATTCGAATTAATCACTGAAATTCCAGATTTTTCGGTTCGAATGTGACTATAACTAGGTATTTTATTTCTTTGATTTCCAATATTTATTGCAATCATATAATTATTTTCTCCACAATTTATAGTATCAAGAATTTCTCCATTTTTAGCTAAAGCTCCAAATAACATTGCCATATTTACTTATTCCTCCTAAAATCTTTTTTTAATGATAATAATTTATTTGTCAAAGACGTTTCCTCTATACACAAATTATTATCAATTCCTTTACCTATCATTCTTCCATCTGAATTAAAATCCCTATGAAAATCACTACCAACAGACTGTAATAAATTAAATTTATCTGCCAACTGCATTAAATACAAGCTATCACCTACACTACAATCGGATTGATAGACTTCTATGCCGTCTATTCCCATGTCACTTAATTTGGATATTATATTTGTTACCTCATCCCTAGTAAGTTTATAAGCCATTGGATGTGCTAAAACAACAAAACCATCAGCACTATGTATAGCATCAATTACTCGTTGAACTTCCAAATCATAATCTGGTCCATAACTGAATCTATTGCTTTTGAAATAATCTCTGTAATAATTAATAACATCCATTGAATAATTATCTTGTTCTAAACATTTTATAAATTCTCTATCAAACCAACAATATCTTTCCATATTGATTCTAGATAGACTCTCTTCTGGTAAATTTAAAAGCTTCATTTTTGCAAAATTTAGTAGTTTGATATGTGCTGCAACTCGTTTCTCTTTCATTTCCTGTAATAAATTCAGCATTTTGATATTATTTTCGTCAAATCCATAACCAAGAATATGAAGTTTAATCTTTTTATTATTTAGCATAATATAAGATGAAAACTCAACACCTGCTATGCCATGCATTCCAAATTTTAGGTTCTCCTTAAATTCTGGCAAACCACAAATTGAATCATGATCACTGATTGCAATAAGACTTGTATCATTTTTACTTGCCATTTCAACTATTTCTTTTGGTGAAAAATAACCATCAGAATTAGTTGTGTGAATGTGTAAATCAATATAATTTTTATCCATTTTTTCCCACCTAATCTAATTATAATGTTTCTTTTAGTTTTTTACCAATACCAATTATTTATATACTATAAGTAATAATTATAATAGAAAAAAACAGGTTCAACATTCTGAATCTGTTTTTCTATTAAAATATTTTATTAATTCTAAAACTATACTGCTATTATATTTTTTATGGTAAGCGATACTTAATGGTGTTACTATGTTATCAATATCAACTTTTATTTCATATAAATTGCCAGATTTTAAATCATCCAAAACGAACTCTTTTATCATCCAGCCAATTCCTATTCCTTGATTTATAATTTCTTTTGATATTGATGAGGAATTTGCTTCAATTAATGGCTCTAGTAAAATATTTTTTTTATCAAAAAAATAATCAATCATTTTTCTGTTGTAAGTAGTGGAACTTGGTAGAATTAATGGATATTTTATTAGTTCGTCAGGGGTTATTACTCCTTTTTCTGAGAGAGCCTTATATTTTCGGCTACCAACGAAACAGCCATCTAAATCCATAACCTTACGAACTTTTATTATTTCACTATCAACATTCGACATATCAGTATCTATAACAATATCCAGTTCTCTTTTCAATAACATTTTCAACATTTCATCCGATTTTTTATTAAATATTCTAATTTTGACATTTGGATATCTTTCATTAAATTTTTGGAAATACTTTACAAAGTAGAAAGTACCAACATGAGTAGGAACACCTATGTTTATAACTTTTTCTTGTGATGTTTTAATTTGAGAAATTAAATTTTCATTTGATTTTGCTAAATTAACTAAGTGCTCGGCATAATAATATACAAGTTCTCCAACTTCTGTCAAATTAATTCCTTTATTTGAACGCTGAAAAAGTTCAACATTTAATTGATCTTCTAATTTTTTTACTGCTTGTGTAACTGCTGGTTGTGATATACATAGTTCTTCAGATGCTTTTGTGAAATTGTTACATTTTGCAACAATATAAAAGGTTTTATACAAATTTAAATCTACATTATACATTTTATCCTCCTTACATAATATAATTTTATTACAAAAAAAGGGAACCTAAAATCAGGTCCACCTCCTCCAAAACATAAACAAAATATCAAAAATAAAACTTTTTAAAACCTCAACTAATTATAATTATAACATTTTTTACTTGTTAAGTCAATAAATTAGCACATTAAAACCAACAAATTTGTTGTTGTTTTTGTTTTTATATTAAAAAGATAATATACATGTATATTTTATAGAATATAATTATTTGGCAATATATAACCAATAAAGTTGTTGTGGAGTTATAGATGTTATATATAAAAAAATAGCTATTATCATTAGCTATTATATCTTTTATCATTTTATTTAATATTACTTCTACTCATTGTCTTTTTTTCTGGACACTAACAATAGTGATGGATCAATATTCAAACCATTGGCTACTTTTTCAATTGTTTCCAGTGTAGCTTTTCTTCCAGTCCGTTCTATCTCTCCAATATAATTAGTACTTACTCCAGATAGTTTTGCTAAAGATTCTTGAGTTAATTTTAATTGCTTTCTGTAATATTTAACATTTTCCTTAAAGACATCTTTTAAACTCATTATATATCTAACCTCAATTTGTTTTCCATCATAAAATACTATATTACAATAAACTGTTAAACGTAACATACTATTTATAAATTTAATCTGTGCAATATATATTGATATACTAAACTCTAAGATAGATAAAAAGACAGTTTGATTGCCGATATATTATCAAAAACTTGACATCCATCTTGAATAGATATTATTATATATACAAAGATGATATGTGAAATTTTAATTACTTAACGGGTCAATTTTAAGTATTGTTTTGCAGATTCATCTTTTTTTCTGGTGGGATATATTCTATTATTTCTTTTGGATTTATTCCACAAGCTACTAATACGTAAGTTATTCTGGCTAAAACATCTTTATCAATTCTAACAATTCTATCCTCATAATATTTTTTAACAATTTCATGATTTAAACCTGTTAATCTTCGCATTTTTGATATTGATATTCCAGCTTTATCCATAGCAGCTCCAATATTACAAACATAGTGTCCATAATTGCCTAGCATTTCTAATATGTCCATTTTATATTGTCTTTCCAATATTTTACCTCCTTCCCATATACCAGCAATTTTACAATATAATAGTATCACAAATAAGACTTTTAAATTAGGCTCTTGTTTGTTGGTCGTATTTGTGGTATAATCAAAATGTAGTAACGGGACAAATAAGATACATTGTGGTACAATTGATTTGGAGATTAACCTCGTACTATAAAAAAGATTGAAATTGCAGTTTCAATCTTGTAATTAAGGATTATCACTCCTTCAAGAAATCATCTAGTGGTTTTTGATACAATATACTAAATTTAATAAGTAGCTTCAAAGAACATGTTTTATTTAGATCGTCTTCTGATTCAATTCTTCTCAAATAATCATAAGACATATCTAATATTTCTGCTACCTTTGAAAGTGCAATTCCACTTTCATGACGAAACCTCTTGATGTTTCTATATATGATTGGCATGTAATCCTTATTAAGTAATTGTTGAAGTTGATCTTCGTTTTTCACTTAAATCACCTCTTTTTATATTTTCCCATAAAAAGAGAAAAAATAATGTATCTTAATCGTCCCAAATATGGTATCATTAAATTGAGGTGTTTATATACTAGACAATTTAATAACCAAAATAAGCAGTAGTAAATAATAGATTTTTGTAATGCTTCAAATTTTAATTACACAAATCTTATATGACTACTGCTTTTATTATTTTAATCAAATTTAAAAATATTATGTGAAAGGGATGATGATATGAAAAAAAGATTAAAAAATTTTTTTAAATTAAATGTTGGGAAAAAAAATAAAATAAGAAGGGAGTTAATGCTAGGAATGTTAAATGCAAACAATTTTTGTATTGCATATAATAAAAATCAAAATACAGAAATTTGGAATTATATGTTAAGCGAAGATAAAAACAATTTATTTGTTTATGATGGAAATGACATTACTATTTACGACGGGCTTGTTAAAGATGCACCAGATTACATATTTAAGTATGGAGAAATATTTTCAGTTGTTACGTATGAAGATTTAAACTTAATAGATGGTATTATAAGTAGAAAAAACTTTAATTTGTTAAATAATAAAAACACGTATCGAAAGGAGGTAAAATATTTATGTGGGCAAAAGTAGAATTAAATAACGAGATGGTGGATATTATAAATCACATAAAACAACACAATGAATCTTTTGAAGAAATAAAAAGTTTGTTTTTTACTAAAGAACGTTTGAGTAAGGATTGTACCATAGCTGAAACAATTAATTTAACATTAATATTTCAAGAAATAAAAAAATCAGCTATAGACAAGGTTTTACAAAATAAAGAACTAAACTTTCCTGAAGGATTTGTAATAGAAAGACTTATAGCAAAACATTTTAATGAAAAAATACCATCAGTTGAGGAACACTTTAAACAGATAAAAGAAGAATGCAGTTATAGTAAAGAAAAGCAAGAAAAAAAGTGGACAAAAATATGTAAAATTTATAATAGTTTTTTAGACAAACTATTAATAAAGAATGAATTATTCTTTAAAGGAGAAAAAAATGAAAAAAACAACTAAAATAATAAATGATAACGGATACGAAAAAAGCAGAAACGATATTAATAAGGAAAATACAATTATTATAAATAAAATTAAGAAAAAAAGGAGAAATAAAAAAATAATAATTAGTATTTTATTCATCCTAATTACTATTTTAATTATAGCAGATATTTATGTACTCAAAAATAGAAACTGGATTTATAAATTGGATGGTGAAAGTGAAACATTTAAATCTACTAATTCCTTATTTGTTTATGATGGCAAAACATATTTTTTAATGATTGGTAATTTTGAAATTAAAAACCAGGATATTTTAAAAGAAGACATTGAATCAGTTAGACTAATGTGCAATGACAGATTAATAATAGGATCAAATACCTTTATTACTGGAATGGAAAGAGAAAATAAAGGATATAATGAATTATTTCCAAATGAAGTTGTCAATAACCTTAATGATTGGTACTACGAAATAAAATATAAAAGTGATGATGGCGTTAAAACGGAAATATTAAAAATCAATAATAAGGAAATCAGATGATAAAGTTATGACATTAAATGAACGAAAAGAAGAAATAAAAGAAATCGCCCTTAATAATTATTCAAATGGAGCTTCAATATATATGCTAGTAAATAATAATTATTTAGATCATATTATTAATAAAATTAGCGATGAAAAAACATATCCAAATACACTATCAGTTGTAAAAAAAGGATATTTAACAGGAAATGAACAATTTGTTGATGTATTAAATGAAACTCTATTCTATTTTAATTCATGTTTTTTGCCATTAGAACATAAAGAAACACATTTTGCCAACTTGTTAGAAAATTACATTCCACAATTTTTATTATGTAAAAAATATTGGGGCAATAATAAATACATTCCATACTATAGAAAAAACATGCAAAAACTGATTGCCAAAAATTTTTATGAAAACATTAAATATATATACGAAGATTATACTGACTTTTTTAATAATATTAATATAACAAACACATTAACACTAAATACTTCTGAAGAGTTAGAAAAAATAGTTACTCTTATGGAAGAATTTGTATGGTGCAATTGCAAATATAAACAATTTTCTTTAAGTTACCTTTTTACAAATCATAAATGTTACGAAAAAAGCATAAAGAAAAGATACTTTAATAAAAAATTAGATGTAAAAAAAGTAGTATATAAAGACTACTGTATGCACTGGGAAATACTAATTAACCAATACAAAAAAAACATAAATTCTGTAAAAAAGTTTCTAAAATAAAAAAACTCATGACGAGTTTTTTAATAATCCATTCTAAAAGATACTATTGCGTACCAATAATTATTATATTCGTATACACTAGCTGCCATTGCAACAGTATGATCCCTTAACATTGTTGCATTATGTGAAGGACTATTCTTCCACGCAGTTATAAAATCTACTCCTATTGAACCATTTCCTATTATCTCGCCAAAGCCATACCCAGCACCATCATGAGAATAATAAGTAGATAATTCTTTTGCCCTTTTATCAGCTTCTGCTTGTGCTTCAGCTGTAACTGGTAATTCATTCAATCCATTTGCTTTTCTATAAGCATTAATTTGCACAATATATGAATCAGAAACATCTTTTATGTATCTTGCTGAAGGGGTTTCAGGTTTAGTAGTTGTTGTATTGTTTGATGATTTATTATTAGATATATTATTATCCTGTTTAGTAACAGGTGTTTCCTTTTCTATCTCTTTTTTATAAACTGTTATTGTCGCTTTTTTACTAGTCTTATTTCCACTTGCATCAGTTGCAATCACGTTAATATCATAGTCCCCTTCTTGAGTCAAATCATACTCACCATCTATTGTTATTTTAACTTCAGTTAAATCAGTTGCTTCAAAATATTTTAGTAAGTCTACTTCTTCTGAAGTTTGTTCTATTTTGATATTTTTTTCAAAATTAGTGAATTCTGGAAAAATAGTATCAACTATTTTAATAATCACTTTTTTAGATACGTTTTTATATACAATATTAATATTATAATCACCAACAGTAGGTTTATCATTGTTGATAACTAACTTTTTATCAACAATTTTAAAGTCGTCTGTCACAATTTTATATTCTGTTATATTCTTAATAGAATCAGCATCTTTAATATAATTAGATACATCTGCACTTATTTCTTCTCCTAATTCATAAGTAAATTCTTCTTTTTTTAAAATAATTGTATTAGATTTTTTATGTATTATAAATAATAATCCTACTAAGAATACAACTATTAAACAAATAATTACTAAAACTACTTTTTTCTTCATTTTACTCCTCCAACTTCTTATGTCTTTAATGTGGAAAAATCCACATTAATAAATACTTCTATTTAATCAAGTTGAAAATGATATGTTTTCTCATATATAAACTCTACTTGATTTGAATAAACAGCAAGATAATAATACGCTCGGGCTTTATATCTTCTAACTGTTCTTTCATCTTTTTGGATTTTATTAGATATTTCTCTATCGCTTAATCCATAAAAACATTTCCACTTTAAAAATTCACCAATAGTTTTATCCTTTTTTTGAATCTTCAATACATTACGGATATAACTTCCTGTTTGATCATCAATCCAAGATAAACGATCTAACAATTTAACTTCTGAAGAATTGCCACCTTTCTTATTTTCTGAAAACATAACAAAACTTGCTGAATTAAATGGGGTGTTCATTGCTTGTTTTAGTCTTTTTTCTACTAACGGTTGATATAAATCACAAATTTCCTTTCCGTTTTGTGATGTTCTATCCAAATCTATCTTTGATATTATTATATCATCAAATAGTTTCATTATTCACTCTTTGTTTCGTCATTTTCTTCAGAAACTGAGATTTTGTGAACATTTACTGCTTTATTCATCTCTTCATCATAATCAAATTCTACTATATCATTTTCATCTAATGTTTTAAATCCTTTCATCACAATATCTGAAAAATGAACATATATATCTTGCTCCTTTTCACTTGATGATATGAATCCATATCCTTTCTCACTGCTAAACCATTTTACTTTTCCTTGCATATTTTCTTTCCTTTCTTTTTTTTATTTCATTACTACCTACTGCTATATTATATAATCTATCAATTCTGTTTGTTAATTGATTGATTATAATCATTAAAATACTAAATACTACCAATAAATAAAAACTACTCATTAAACTTTTTAACGTTACAAAGTTATAAATTAACAATGCACTAACAGGTAGAAATAACAAACCACTCACCAAAATACAAAAAATTTTATTTAATGAATATCTTTGTTTCCTACTTAAATATAGAACTACAAATAAAGTTATAATAAAAGTGACAATATAAATATCTAAAATAAACTTTTTAAAATCAACATAGCTTAACAATGTTAGTTCTTTTTCACAGCAAATATATTTATCAAATAAACAGAAAATACTATTTGTTGATAATATTATAAAATAAAGTATTAACCCTAATATTAATAAGTATTTGATTACTTTTAATATTTTAGATAACTTATAATAACTTCTCATTCTTTTATTATTTCCTTCGTCACACCAATACTTCTCAGAACTTTCACTACACAAATCTTCATAAATTTGTTTTATTTTTTTAATACTGTTCCCTCCTTTTCTAATTCCAACGAAATGGATAAAGCTCTGTCTATTAGTTTCATAGTCTTCTCATCTAAAGTTTTAATATAAGAAATTATTTGCTCCTTTGAAATAGTTAAAACGCACTCGCATAATGCCATTTGGTTTTTAGCAGTTATAACATGAACAGGTAAATGTGTCTTTTTCAGTTTAGTTGTTAATGGTACAACAATTATTGTAGGAGAAAATGTATTTCCTAAATTATTTTGAACAACCAAACATGGACGTCTTCCAAATTGAACATGTGATGATGTATTTTTTAAATCTACATCATATACCTTTCCTCTTCTAATTTCGTTCATATAAAATAACTCTTAACTACACATTCAATCTCTAAAATATAATAAGCATCACGAGGATATTTTACTTTTCTTCTGGGTTTATGAAACATATCATCATATACAATACGTAATATACAAGGATACCCCTCTTTTCTCAATAATTGTAAAATCTTTTCCCTTCCTAATTTTTTTACTATTTCTCTACCACAGCAACAGTTCCCATATTTTCTCAGATGATACAAAATCCATTTAGGAATGACAGTATTATCATCAGAAAATCTCATAACAGTTGCTCCTCCCATAAAACTGATGAACCAAATTTAAACTACCTTTATTAAATCTACTGCAAAGTCACTTACGGCATCAAAACATTTAACCTCATCAATACCATCAAACAAGTAATAAATAGTATTATTGCAAATCTTAATGATGGTAAGAAAATAGCCGTGATCTTCAGATAATGCATTATAAATGCGATACCTTTCTTTTTCTTTAAAAATCTCTATCACCTCACTTTACTTTTTTAATATAGTGTTTACACTAGTAAACAATATGATTAAAAAAAATAAAATATATACTACTAGAAATTTACTACATAAAAACACTTCAAATTACTTTCAACATTATACCACACCACCTCCAAGCTACTTCTAAAGTCGTTTACACTAGTAAACACTTTCTATTAAAATAATAACCTTTATTTTTATAAAAGTCAATACCCTATTTAAAAAAATCATATTCAAATAAATTGCTGTATAGTTTTTCTATACAGCCGATACTCATTTCAATCCTTTATAGATTTAACATAATTTTCTAAATTAAATAATGTTTTATCCAGTTTGTCTTCGTCTTCAATTGAAATAGTACCGATAGTACCAATTAAATTAAATAATTGTTCCATTTTTACTACCAAAGAATTACAATTCATTAAATCATTAATAGTTTTATTGTAATTTTCCTCTAACTTGTTTAATTCTTGTACAACGTATTTCATTACTTCACAAGGAATATCTTTTCCCTCATTTAGATATTCATTTACTACTGCTAAAACTACTTCTACTTCATTTCTTTTTTCTTTGATCATATATACTTTCCTTTCCCATAATTGGCACTACATTTAGTGATGTCTTATCCCTAAGTTTATTTAGACACACTTCTAATATCCGAATTGTAGATTCATCATCCAATTGGGTAGATAAAGTAAAATCTTTCTCACCTTCTGCTACGAGAATTTTAATACTTTTTACTTGTCCTACTGAAGACTGTCGTTTATACAAAATTTCACCTGCCTTCCTTACTATAAGTCAGGATGAAAACATCACCCTAATCATATATGTCATCTTATACAACCTCCTACTACAAAAATATAACTATGTTATATAAAAAATATTTTATCAAAAATCTATTAAATTGTCTACTAGTATGAACAATATAGTATAATATTTTTCATAAAAATGTTTATACTAGTAGACATTTTTACAAAAAAATAGTAAAATAATATTGAAGTTAATTTTTTATGAAAGGAGATAAATAATGAGTAGGGAATCTGCTGTAAGACTGATTTTGATTGAATATTTAGAACTGCATAATATGAGTTTATCAGAATTCGGAAGAAAATCAAAAGTAAACAAAGCAACATTAAGTAAACTACTAAATAATAAATATGGTAAGATAGGAATATCTGGTGTAATTTTAGGACTTATAGCAAATGGTATGTGTATGGATTTGCCTGAACTAGAAGAAAAAATTATTGAATATCAAACTGCATACCAAAATGGTGAAGTAAAATCAAAAACGTATACTGATAAAGACAAAATGATTGCTCTTATATCCGATAATATTAAAAAATTAGATGTTGAAGAATTAAAAATTCTACATAGCATTATTTTAGAAGTTGATAAAAAAACTCTAAAAAGTTTAGACATAATAATTAAAAATATGAAAAATATGCAATAGAACATATTTTTTTATTTTTTAATACGATATTTCATAGTCATCATAAAAATCTCTATTATAGTCTTGTTCTTTTTCTTTAAACCATCCCAGTTCTTCGTCCCACTCTATTTCATTTTTATTAAATCTATCAATATTGTTTATGATAGATTTTTTTAAATATCCAAATTTATTATCTATAGTCTCATTATATTCATCTAAAAAATGTCTTTTAACCACACTTGAGGTAATGTAATGCGTTATTGTCACTATATTTGTAAATTCATAATGTTTTAATAACTGTTTAAATAATTTATCATACTTATATAGTTCTATATCATCATCTTTTAAATATTTTCTTTTAATCAAATCTTTGGTAATAGAATGATGTGTTTTATTTGAGTTTAAATCATCTGATTTTGAAGATTTTTTTTCATTTGTGGTTTTATCTATTTTATCTATTTGTTCTTTAGTATTTTCTTTATTAGTATTTATTTGTGTACCATTTTCGGTATCTCCTTTAACGGCATCTCCCTTTTGGGTATCTGGATGATCTTTTTCTAATACATTAACAGGGATTTCTCTAATTATGTAATCATATTTATAATACCCTTTTTCTCCTCTACCTTGTTCTCTTACCACATATCCTTTATTTATTAATTCGCTCAGTATATTTCTAATTGCTTTCTTACTTTCTTTACTAACAGCAACTAAACCATTCAAAGAGTAATCCCAATCCTCTGGTAAACTAAGCATGAATGATAATAGTCCTTTTGCTTTGTATGATAAATTTCTATCTTGTAAATGATAATTACTCATAACCGTATAATTTTTCTGTTTTTCTATTTTAAACACTGCCACTTTACATCATCCTTTCTGTTTTACGACATAAAAAAAGAACTGGATTATCAGTTCAATTAATATAAATAACATGTGTTATCAGTATTCCTGCATTAGTTCTTTTGGCTTTTTTAAAATTGAAATTTCTAACGAATTTGCATAATCTTCAAATTTACTTACAACTTCTTCTTCCATCTTAACTGTTACACGAACATAGATATTATATGTAGTTTCTATTGTGCTATGTCCTAATCTTTTTGATACTGCTTTTATATCAGCTCCAGCTTCAATTAATCTTGTAGCATGTGTATCTCTAAAATCATGAAATCTACAAGGTATACCTAATTCATAATGTATTACTTTAAATGGATGTTTACATGTATCTGTCCCTTCAAATACACCATTGTTCTTTACAAATATTAGATGAACTTCTGGTAATGCTACATCAATTTCTGCATAAGCGTTTACTATTTTTGTTTCTGGTTTATTTGTGTAAGGATTCATAACTTCCTTAGCATAATGTTTCATATATGAATCACCATATTGTTCTCTAAATATTTCTTGTTCATATTTAAATTCTTTTAGAGCATTTAATAATGTATCACCGATTTCAATTACTCTATGACTTGATGGAGTTTTACAATTGCCAAAATACCAAACTGTGGTTGAATTTCCATCTATCAATCTCCTTTTTGTTCCACCAGATTGATTTTTTTTGATAATATTTCTATCTACTCTCAATGTTTTGTTTTCAAAATCTATATCTTCCCATGTTAATCCAAATACCTCTGATATACGTAATCCAGTATAATATGCAGTTAAAAAAGCATAATAGATAGTATGACTATTTCTAAACCTATTAAAAATAATCTCTATTTCTTCTGGTGTAAATATATGTGCAGGATCAGCTTGGGGTGCATCATACTTTGGTATTTTGACTTTTAATGCAGGATTAATTTTAATGAATCCAACTACATCAGTTGCATATCCTAATGCTCCTTTTAACACTTTTAAAATTGTTCGTAAAAAACTTTTAGAAAACCCTTTTTCTACATAAATATTATTTATAAATTCTTGTATCGTTGCAGACGTTATTTGTGATAATCTATAAAACCCTAATCTAGGTTTTATATGGTTTTTAATAATATTCTCATAGGTAATTATAGTTGCGTATCTTAAATTAATGTTGCAATACATTTTCATCCAATAATCAAGATAATCAGAAAATGATACTGTTGATGGTTTAAAAACATTACCAGTATTTGTATATTCGTTATATGCTTTCATACCAGCTTCATACGCTTCTTGTTTTGTTTTAAAACCAGACTTGTTAATAAACTTCCTTTTTCCATCTTGTGGTGCTATTTCGAATCTGTATTGATAGTAATTCCCCCTTTTCATTGTGTTCACTTGTGCCATAAATTTTTTCCTCCTCTAAATCTTTTAGAGAACGAAAAAAATCAACACGAATGTTGATTTCATGATTTTGTGTGCATAACACAAACCCTTTATTTATATGGGTTAAATAGATTTGTGTGCATGATTTTTTATTTTTCGCACACAAATTGCACACAATTTAATGATTTTGCACACAATTTAGCGTTTTTTTGACTAATTCCAATTGTACAAACCCTTATAAAATAAGCTATTTACCACAGCATTGTTTGTACTTCTTACCAGAGCCACATGGACAAGGTTCATTTCTACCAATTTTTTCTGCTTTCTTTGGAGTCTGCTTTTTAACTTTTGAATTATCTTCAGCAGCATTACCTTTAACAACTTCTTTTCTCTCAGTATTTTGTCTAACTTCAGCTTTCATTAAGAAAGTTACAACTTCTTTATCAATTACATCTAACAAATTATCAAATAATTCATACCCTTCAGTTGTATAAGCTCTTAACGGATCTTCTTGTGCATATCCTCTTAAATGGATTCCTTCTCTAAGAACAGACATAGTATTAATGTGTTCCATCCAATGAGTATCAATAACTCTTAAAGCAATTGCACGTTCAAATTCTTGGTGAATATGAGCAGGAATATTTTTTATTTTGTTTTCATATTCAGTTACAAACTTATCATAAATAAATGAATTAATTTCATCAATTGATTTATTCTCAATATCTTTAAACTCTATTTTATTTCTTAAAAGTTCGTTTACTGCCTCTAATAACTCACTTAATTCATTAGAAGCCAATTTATTTTCATCATTCAAATGAGATTCAACTTGAAGTTCACAATAATTTTTTATAGTATCAAGTATCATTTCATGAATATTTTCATTATCCAAAATTTCATTTCTTCTTTCGTATATAATTTCTCTTTGTTGATTAATTACATCATCATATTGAAGTAATGTTTTACGTATATCATAGTTATTACCTTCTATACGTTTTTGTGCACTTTCAACAGATTTAGATAACATACCGTTTCTAATTGAAAGGTCTCCTGAAAATCCTACTCTTTCAAGCATAATTTTAGCCCTATCAGTACCAAATCTAACCATTAAATCATCTTCGAAAGATACACAGAATTGTGAAAATCCTGGATCACCTTGTCTACCTGATCTACCTCTTAATTGATTATCAATTCTTCTTGATTCATGACGTTCTGTACCAATTACACATAAACCACCAAGTTCTTTTACTTCATCTGTTAATTTTATATCGGTTCCACGTCCAGCCATATTAGTTGCGATTGTAACCGCACCTTTATTACCAGCTTTAGCAATTATTTCTGCTTCTCTTGCGTTATTTTTCGCATTCAAAACTTCATGTGGAATATGTTCTTTTTTTAACATTGAACTTATTAATTCACTTGTTTCTACAGCTATTGTACCAACTAAAACTGGTTGTCCTTTAGCATGTCTTTCTTTTATTTCATTTATTATTGCTTTATATTTACCTTGTTTAGTTGCGAATATCAAATCTTTAAAATCTTCTCTTATTACTGGTTTATTTGTTGGAATACAAATAACATACATATTATAAATATCCCTAAATTCTTCTTCTTCTGTCTTTGCTGTACCTGTCATACCAGAAAGTTTTTTATACATTCTAAATAAATTCTGGAATGTAATAGTTGCTAAAGTTTTTGTTTCTTCTTGAATCTTTACTCCTTCTTTTGCTTCTATTGCTTGATGTAATCCATCAGAGTAATTTCTTCCTTTCATTAAACGTCCAGTAAATGGATCTACTATTACAACTTCTCCATTTTCTACAACATAATCAAAATCTCTTTTCATAGCAAAATTAGCTTTTAGGGCTTGATTAATAAAATGTACTAAAGTTGAATTGTTAATATCATATAAATTAGAAACTCCAAACTTCTTTTCTGCTTTATCTATACCCTCTTTATCTAAACTTACTGCTTTTGTTTGTTCATCATATATATATCCTTTATTTTCTTTTAATGTTTTAGCAAATTTGTCAGCTTGAATATATAAATTAGCAGAATTCATGCTTCCACCTGAAATAATAAGTGGTGTTCTTGCTTCATCTATAAGAACTGAGTCTACTTCATCGACAATCGCAAAGTTAAATGGGCGTGCAACTCTATCTTGAGCTTTTACAACCATGTTATCTCTTAGATAATCAAATCCAATTTCATTATTTGTGGAATACATTATATCACAATTATATGCGTTCTTTTTTTCTTCTGAAGTAAGTTCTCTATAGTTAACCCCAACTGTAAGACCTAAAAATCTATATATAGAACCCATCCATTCTGCATCTCTTCCAGCAAGGTATTCGTTTACAGTAATTATATGAACACCTTCACCTGTTAGTGCATTTAAATAAGCAGGCATTGTAGAAGTTAATGTTTTTCCTTCACCTGTTTTCATTTCTGCAATGTTACCATAATGAATAGCAAAACCGCCAATTACTTGAACTTTAAATGGTTTTTCTTTTATTACACGATATGCAGCTTCTCTCACTACTGCAAAGGCTTCAACTTTTATGTCTTCTAGTGTTTCACCATTTTTTAATCTGTCTTTAAATTCTTGTGTTTTATTTTTTAATTCTTCATCACTTAGTTTTTGCATTTCTTCGTCAAGTTCAATTACCTGGTCAGCTAATGCATCAAATTTATTTAATTCTTTATATTCATGATCAAATAGTTTTTTTAATAAATTCATGTTTGTATCTCCTTCTATATGTCTCTATATCATTTTATCAAAAATAGCAAAAAAAATAAACAAAAAAAACTGTTTTTAAACAGTTTTCATAATTATTTTATTTCAATTATTCCGTAATTTCCATCTTTTCTTTTGTAAACTACTTTTGTAAAACCATCTTCTACTGCTTTAAATACGAAAAACGTATGACCCAACAAATCCATTTGAAGCATGGCTTCCTCTTCACTCATTGGTTTTACTTCTAATTGTTTTCTTTTTACTATATTTGATGATTCTTCTTCATCTAAAGATATATCAAGTTCTTTTATCTCAATATATTTTTCTTTATTTTTTTTCATTTTGGTTTTATTTTTTCTTATTTGTCTTTCTAATTTATCTACTGCAAAATCTATTGATGCATATAAATCACCATTTGATTCTTCACATCTTAAAATTGCTTTTTTAATAGGTATAGTAATCTCTACTATTTGCTCTTTTCCTCTTACTTTTAGAGATATTGTTGCCGTCAATTCTTCAGGGTTCTCAAAATACTTATCTAACTTTCCTAGTTTTTCAATAATATAACTTTTTATTGATTCTGTTATTTCTAATTTGTTTCCATGAATATTTGTTTTCATTTATATCCCTCCTACTATGATTATAACATGTATTTATTTTTTTGTCATTAAGAGATGTGAATTAACACAAAAATTTCATCTTTATATTATTCTCTTTGTTTACCCAAATATTCTATAATTATTGTTACTAGAGAATTTGTAAAATATGATTTTGATTTAATGTTTTTTAAGTCTGGGGTAGCCAAATATATAGTTTGACTTCCTATATTTACAAGTTCATATAATTCACTAGTATCTGGAACAGATATCATTCCATGCATATATAACTGCTTTGCTTTTTCATCATAAGACCATTCGCTCGCTCCAACGTATATATTATCTGTTCCTACCGTTCTAAATCCTATAGATACAAAATCAGTTGCTGGATTAAATTGTGTATCTGTTTTCAACGAATACGCAGATACTATAACAGATATCTTATAATGACCTATTACATTGAAACTGATTGTTTCATTTTCTGTGTCTAATGTAATTAACGAAGTTGGGTCAAGTTCTTTACGATCTATTGGCAATCTCGCTTCGCTTACAATCGGTCTTCCATTTTGATGTGTTCCATTATTATATGTAACTAAATATGCAGTTCTTAGAAGACTTGTTCCAGCAGGTCCTGTTGGACCTATTGGACCTATTGGACCAGTCGGGCCTGTCTTCCCAATTGGCCCCATCATTCCTCTTGGCCCTGTTGGGCCAACACAACAACTGGGTTTACATTTTTGATCATATTTTATTTTTTCAAGGGCCTTTGAATAACTATCCATAATATTCTTTCTCCTTTCAAATTTATTATATGAAAACTTTAATTATATGAAATTATAGTTGCCTGAATATTTATTAAATACTTAAATTCTTTTTTGCATATCTTGTAATAAAGGAGCGAATTATGAAAAAATTAAAAATATGTGTATATGCAATATGTAAAAACGAAGAAAAATTCGTAGATAGATGGGCAGAATCAATGAAAGAAGCTGATAGTATATATGTTCTTGATACTGGTTCAAACGATAATACTGTGGAAAAGTTAAAAAAACATAACATTATTGTAAAAGAAGAAATTATAAATCCTTGGAGATTTGATGTTGCCAGAAATAAGTCACTTGAAATGGTACCTGATGATATAGATATATGTGTGTGTACTGATTTAGATGAAGTACTAGAAAAAGGGTGGAGAAATAAATTAGAAAAGCTGTGGAAAAAGAATACTGATAGATTACACTATCATTATAATTGGAGTTTTGATGAAAACGGAATTCCTGCTATAAGTTTTTATACTGATAAAATACATAAAAGACATGGATATTCTTGGATGCATCCAGTACACGAAGTATTAACTTATAAAGAAGCACATGAAAATATTATAACAACTGATGATATTGTTTTAAATCATTATCCAGATCACACTAAATCCAGAAGTTCCTATCTTAATCTTTTAGAACTTTCTGTTGAAGAATGTCCTAATGATGATAGAAATATGCATTATTTAGGTAGGGAATATATGTTTCATAGTAAATGGAATGAAGCAATTGATACTTTAATTAAGCATTTAAGTTTAAAAACAGCAAAATGGAAAGATGAAAGATGTGCTTCTATGAGATTTATTGGTAGATGTTATAAAAATCTTAATAGATTTGATGAGGCAAAATTATGGTATGAAAAAGCAATACTGGAAGCGCCTTATTTAAGGGATGCATATATTGAATATGCAATGATGTGCTATAACCTTAATGATTTTAAAAAGGTATATGATTTATGTAAAAAAGCATTTTTAATAAAGAAACATGAAAAAAATTATATTAATGAAACATTCAGCTGGAATGAAACTATATATGATTTATTAACTATTAGTTCTTTTAAACTGGGTTATATTGAAGAATCTTTAATATATATAAACATGGCTTTAAATATTAATCCTAATGATAAAAGATTAATTAATAATAAAAAAATAATTGAAGAAATTATAAAAAAAAATAATACCTTATGATATTATTTTTTATACTAAAGTTGCTTTAATTTCAACAACGTTTTTTGCTTGAAGTCCTTTATCTGTTTGAACTAAATCAAATTCAACATATTGTCCTTCAACTAAAGTTTTATACCCTTCTGAAAGTATCGCAGAATAATGAACAAATATATCCTCGCCTTCTTTATATTCTATAAATCCAAACCCCTTTTCATTATTAAACCATTTTACTTTTCCTTTCATTCTTAAATCTCCCTTCTAGTAAAATTGCTTACAATACTAATATACAATCTACATACTCCAAATTCAATTAAAACAAAACCCAAAAATTCGACAAATTTTGCGTAATTATGTGATTGATAAAACGTATAAATCACATTGTACTATCCAAATTTAATTTATATCTTTTTTTGCATTAAACCCTATTATATATGAATGAATTGGTAAAAAAATAAGTTTTCATAATTTAAAAAAAATTTAATTCATAAGCTTTATGCTCTAAAGCTTTTTTTACATTTTTCGACTTTTAAAATTGTATACTCATCGCAGGAGTAAGGGATATGAGAAAAAAAATTATTAATTGGTGTTTAAAGAAAGTTCAAGAAAATAGAAGTTATTCTAATGAAGAATTAGAAATATTGGAATATGGATTAGTTTCTATATACTTATTAATAACTAAATTAGTAATAATTTTTGCTCTATGTTTTATTTTAGGGATACTAAAAGAAACTATTATATTTATGATTTTTTATAACATTATTAGACTACCATCTTTTGGATTTCATGCTCCTAAAAGTTGGATATGTTTGGTAATGTCGTCTATCATTTTTATATGTATTCCGTTTTTAATAAAATTTATAAATTTATCACTTTTATTAAAATCCATAATAGGAATATTAGGTATCATCTTTATGTATTTATTTAGTCCAGCAGATACAGTTAAAAGGCCTATTATTAATAAAAGAAGAAGAGAAATATATAAATTATTATCTATATTAATTACAATTTTATATAGTTTTGTATCAGTATTTATAAATAATAATTTTTTAGCAAATTGTTTATGTTTTTCAATATTATTACAATGTTTTATAATTTCGCCATTGATATATAAATTATTTAACATGCCATATAACAATTATAAAAATTATTTGTTAAGTGAGGTTTAAAGAAATTTAAACATAAAAGAATAGAAAGAGAGGAATCGTATGTTTTCAGCTATATTATCATTCTTTGGATTTAAAGCTGCTTGTGTTGGAAGTCAAGCATGTGTTTTATTTCTATTAGATGAACCTAAATGTCCAAAAAGTTTAATTAAATAACTTATTTAATTAGAAAAAATGTAAGATTAAATTTTCTTACATTTTTATTTTTAATATTTGTTTAAATATATTGTCTTTAATTTCTCTTTCACTTGATAATCTATCATTACTTTCAATTATTTCATGAGCTAGTGACAATCCATATCCATGCCCATTTTCTTTTGTTGTATATCCAGGATTATCCATTTTTTCAAAATCAATTTCTCCTTCAAAGTTATTTGAAATAGCTATACATAAAGTTTTCTTCTCTGCATAAAATTCTATATTGATTATTTTTTCTTCATATTTTGAAACTTCTTCTAAGGCATTATCTAAATATACTCCTATTATTTTACAAACTTCAACCGCAAGCTCATCTGGTATATCTGACAAATATAAATCTTTAATATCTCTACTTATAATTAAATCTACATCTACATCGTTTTCTTTCATAGTAAGCATTTTAGAATAAACTATAGAACTTATCATACTGTTTGTAATCGTAGAAGTTTGAAGCATTAGAGTTTCATCATCTTTAATTTTTGTATTAACTATGTTTTCAATATGCTTTATAAGACTTTTGCTATCTTCACCTTTTTTAATCATGTTTCTAATAGTTAATAATTGATTCTTATTTTCATGATTAGTAATTTTTAACCTTGTAACATTTTGTTCCAGTTCTTTCAATGTTGTATTTGTCATATTATATTTATTACTTATTTTAATATATCTGTTCTTTTGTTCTAACATTTTAAATACTATGAATGAATATATTATGATAAATGAACTATTTATTATTAACATATATTTTGAATTCATTCTATAATATTGCGATGCTGCATAAAAATTAGTCATCACTATAACAACACTTAGAACTAATACTAATGTTTTAGTAGAAATATTATCTGTTGTTCCTACTAAAAACTTATATAACTTTTTGACACATTTTAATCTAATTAAGAATAGCGACAATAAAAATACAATAATATTAATACCTATTGTTCCATAACACATACTCATCAAATCATTTGATGTCAAACTAAATATAAAATTTGCTATTATTAATAATATTGATTCACTTATAAAAACTATAAATTGTGTAATTAAAGGAGCTATAATTATTTCATTTATTTTTTTCTTAAATATAAAATAATTTGATAATACTAATGCAAATGTTACTGTAAATACTTTGACAAAATTGTTAACAAATATATGGTTAAATGACGTAAATATTATTAAGATTATTAAAACCAAATAATTCTTAAAATTCTTATAATTGTATTTTTCATTATACAAAATTCTCCACATATATACACTGGTAACACATAATAATAATGATCCAATCATTACTGATATAATATTATCCACACTTCATCAATCCTTTCTTATAACTATCCGATAATAAATCTATTTTCATTCCATTGTCGAAAATAATTATATTTTTGTTTTTATTTATCTTCTCTATTCTTTCTTTGTTAACAATACATGATCTATGAGATTGTACAAACGTTGGAGAAAGTTTTTTTAATAATTCCGATATTGTCATATAAGTTTTATGTGTATTATTATCAGTAACAATAACAGATTTCCTATTAACAGTATCTTTTGTTATATATAAAATGTTACTTACAGTTATATTATAAGTAACATTATGTTCTACAAATGTTAATGTTTTTTTAACGTTTAAGAATTTAAATGCTTCCTTTATAGCAATTCCTAATCTTTTTTCATAATCATCGAATTTAGAAATAAAAGTTAAGAAATTTATACAACTTTTTAAGACTGTATATCCACATTCATCATGAGCTGTTAAAAATATAATTGCACTTTCTTTATCTTTTTGTCTAATGATTCTTGCAATATCTATACCAGATTTTGTTGGTGCTTCTATATCCAATATATATATCTTTTGTCTATTAAAACTATCTATTTCTTTCATAAATTTCTCATTATAATCTGAATACGATTTTATTTTGTATGCATAATTATTTTTCATCATAAAAGAATCAATAATATTACTTACACTTCTTCTTAACCCCTCATTATCATCGCAAATAACAAAATCCAACACCAAAAATCACTCCCTACGTTCGCACTTTGCTATTGTAAATTTTACCATAAATTGCCAATTATAACAATAAAAATTAAAAAAAAATTGTAATTTAAAAACATTACAATCTCTCTTTATACCCCGCCTATTATTCCTTTTTTTCTCAAGAAAATCTTTCTTAACCAGTCTATAGGAATAACAGTAATTGATAATAAAATCATAATAATTAATTCTTTGAAATTGAGTGGAACTGTTCTAAATAAAATTCCACCATAATATATTAATATTATTTGAACAATAATAATTAATAAAATTATTGTTATAAATACTTTATTTTTATATAAATTACTAAATAAATTTAATCTATGTGTTCTAGCATTAAAGCAATTAAAAATACCTATAAATATAAATAACCCAAAGAAAGCACTCATAATATCAGGTATATTATAACCATATAATTTTTTAAACAAGGGTAATTTTAAAAATAAAATACATATTAAAAATGAATAAAGTCCTGTAAAAAATATTTCATGAAACATATATTTATTTATTATTGATTCATCTTTTTTCTTTGGTTTTTCTTCCATATATTCTATTAATGGAGGTTCAAATGAAAAAGCTAAACCAGCTAACGTATCCATAACCATATTTATCCACAGCATTTGTATAACTGTTACAGGTGTATCTACACCTATAAAAGGGCCTATTATTGATAAACCTACGGCACAAATATTTACTGTTAATTGAAATATTATAAATTTTCTAATACTTTTGAAAATAGTCCTACCATATAATATTGCTTTTGATATAGATAAAAAGTTATCATCTAGTATTACTATGTCACTTGCTTCCTTAGCTACTTCAGTTCCACTACCCATAGCAAATCCTACGTCAGCTTTCTTTAAGGCAGGAGCATCATTTACTCCATCACCTGTCATTCCTACTACCAATCCCATTTCTTGTGATATTCTAACTAACCTACTTTTATCTTGTGGAAGTGCACGTGCTATTATTTTTATATTAGGTAATAAACTTTTTAACTCTGTGTCACTTTTTTGTTCAAGTTCTTTACTTGTAAATACTAAATCATTGTTATTTTGCAATAATTTTACCTCTTTACCAATTGAAACAGCCGTTTTTTTATTATCTCCTGTTATCATTATAGTTTTAATTCCTGCGTTTTTTACTAACTTTACACCTTCTATTGCTTCTTTTCTAACTTCATCTTTTATTGATACTAGTCCAATAAATGTCAAATTTTCTAAACGTTCTGTTCTACTTGTTGCAAGCGCAATAACTCTCATTCCTGACTCTGTTTTTTTATCTATTATATCTTCTATTTGTTTTTTATTAATAGCTTTAATATTTCCAGTTTCATCATATGAATTTATACAACTTGGAATTATTTTTTCAGGAGCACCTTTAACTAATATAATTGACTTATCATTATATATTTTTACCATTGAATATTTATTTTTACTATCAAATGGTACAGTTGATAAAATTTTATATTTTTTTTCTTTATTTGTTTTTATAAATTCTAATAATGCTCTATCTGTTATATTTCCACCAATAGCAATCTGTTTTTTATCATCAAATGTACTGGCATTGTTATATATACTAGAGGTTTTAATTAATTCATGAAATTTTGGATATTTTAATAATTGTGATTCGGATGTATATTCATTTAAATTGCTTGATGTTATACTTGTAACTTCTAATTTACCTTTTGTTAGAGTTCCTGTTTTATCTGTAAATAATATATTTATACTACCTGCAGTTTCAATTCCCATCATTTTTCTTACCATTACATTGTTTTTTAACATTCTTTTCATATTAGATGATAATACTAATGTTATCATCATTGGTAAACCTTCTGGAACTGCAACAACTATAATTGTAACTGAAAGTGTTAAAGCATTTAATATATATTTAAACATAATACTTATATTTGTAACTGTTTTAATTATTAAATCTATATTAAAATTATTGTCGATTATTATTTTTGAGAAAAGATATGAAAATGATACTAAAATAGCTCCAATATATCCAATTCTGCTTATTATGGTGGCTAAATGTCTTAATCTAATTTTTAATGGACTATCTGGTTGTTTTTCTTGAAGCTCTTTTGCAAGTATACCATAATATGTATTGTCTCCTATTTTTTCTACTTTCATAATAGCCTGTTTAGAATAAACTACTGTTCCTCTATATACTAAACTTTCTTTAGTTTCATTTATTATAGAAGGTTTTTTATGTATTTCTTTTGCTTCACCATTTAATGATGATTCATCTACATATATATCTCCTTCTATTATTATTCCATCAGCTGGTATTTTATCCCCAGCTTCAAGAATTACTATATCTCCTACTACTACATCCTCTATAAATATTTCCTCAATTTTTCCATTTCTTTTAACTCTACATTTAATTTTTGATGACTCTTCTTGTAGTTTTATAAATGCTTTTTCACTTCCATACTCAGATATAGACGATATAAAAGAAGCAATAAAAATAGCTATTACAATACCTATTGTTTCATACCAATCAAAATCTTTTAATAAAAACACTATTTTTATTCCTAAAGCAATTATTAATATTTTTATTATAGGATCTCCTAAACTTTCTAATAATAATTTTATAAAACTATTATTTTTTTTTGCAGCTATTATATTTGTTCCATATTTTTTTTTACTTTCGATTACTTCTTTTGTAGTTAGACCATTAGTATTCATAGTATTCCTCCTAATAAATACTATTAGGTTTATTTTTTTTTATAATAAAAAGTATTCGACAATTTTCCAAAAAAAAGAAGTTGAAATTCAACTTCTAAGCTTTTTCCAATTTAAAATTATATGAATCAATAACATCTAAGTTAATTGTTGATCTTATTTCAACAGTTTCATTAGGAGTCATAGATTTTATAAATACTGTTATTTTACCTTTTTCTTGACCAGATTTATCAGTAAAAACCAGGTTATATACTCCTTCTTCTGTTGTTTTTGAAGAAACATTTTCTATAGTTGCAGTTAATGTATTTGCACCTGCTTCTGTTTTTAAGGATATTGATGATACTTTATAATCACCAAAAGTTTTTTCTTTATTTAAATCCTCACTTGTATTTACTTTTTCTCCTGTTTCATCCTCTTTTGTATATTTTTGATCATTTTCTTTATTATTTTTTCCACAACTTGTTAATACAAAAATTATAGAAGTAGCTAAAATAATTCCTAATACTTTTTTCATTTTTTTCTCCTTTTTAATATTTTCTAATTATCATTATTTGATGTTACATCATCTAATAATGATCCTTTAATTGCAGTTCCATCTAACGTTACAAATTCAAATCCATTATATCCTGAACTATAATTGTATGAACTACTTGTTATTCCATTTCTTGTGCTTGATATATATCCTTCCTCTGGACATGGTATTAATTTTATATATAGTAATTTTGATTCTGTTGTATAGCTTCTATCATCCATATTAATTAATCCCATATGAATTGCCGCTGTTGTTATATATCCCCCTGAATAATACTTATCTGTACCTTTTATTCCTGTAGTTTGAGCATAGCTTCCTTCTTTGATATATACTGGATATATTCCTCCCATATTATATTTATAATAATTACTTGGTACTCCATTTGTTGTATTTGGGTTTGGCATTATATTTATTTTCTTTTCTACTACTTTACTTTCTCTTCCCGCTTTATCTTGTATTTTTACTCTATATGTATAACTTTCTTTTAATGTAATAATTTTTGTCTTACTACTTCCACTATAACCCCATTTTTCTTCTGCTTCACTTGATACATTTACTGGTTGATAATATCCTGTCAAATTTGTCATATCTTCTGAATAATTAAGCGTTATTATAGTTCCAGAAGGATACCAAATTTCTCCATTATATTCTATTCCTTCTGCATTTACCGTTATTGACGGAGTTGGTATTGCTTTTGTTGTTTGTGCCCCTACTTCTTTTTCTTCTGTTATTGTTCCATCATTTGCTCTTGCATATACCTTTATTTTATGGGTTACATATGGTGTTTGTTCTTTAAATGTATAATATGGTTTATCGCTTTCTATATATCCATTATCATCTATATTGTAATAATATTTACTAATACTTGCTCCATTATATGCTGTTGTCGTAGCTGTTACTGTTATTTCATTTTCTCCACTTGTTGTTGTTACTCCATCTAATGATGGTGCCTTTATTTCTTTTCCATCTAGCGTTACAAATTCAAATCCGTAATATCCTGAACTATAGCTATACGAACCACTTGTTATTCCATTTCTTGTACTTGATATATAACCTTCTTCTGAACATGGTATTAATTTTATATATAATAATTTTGATTCTGTTGTATAGCTTCTATCATCCATATTAATTAATCCCATATGAATTGCCGCTGTTGTTATATATCCCCCTGAATAATACTTATCTGTACCTTTTATTCCTGTAGTTTGAGCATAGCTTCCTTCTTTGATATATACTGGATATATTCCTCCCATATTATATTTATAATAATTACTTGGTACTCCATTTGTTGTATTTGGGTTTGGCATTATATTTATTTTCTTTTCTAATACTTTACTTTCGGTATTGTCACTATTAATGATTTTAATTCTATAAATATAACTTTCAGATAGTTTAATATTCCTTGTTCTATTAGCTGCATTTGATTGCCAAGTACTTTCAGTTCCTGTTGATACATTTACTGATTGATAATATCCTTTTTTACCCGTCATATCTGGTGAATAATTAAGCGTTATTATAGTTCCAGAAGGATACCAAATTTCTCCATTGTATTCATATCCAGGATTATTAACAACAATTGTAAGTTCTGGAACTGCAGTAGCTGTTACAGCAGTTATTGAAAGAGTATTTGATTTTACCCCCATACTGTCTATAACATAAACACTAAATCTATGTGTAATATTATCTGTTATTTCTGAAAATTTATAATAAGTTGCGGTTGTTTCAATACAAGGTTCATTATCTATGCTATAACAATATTTTGTAATAGTTGCATTGTCATGAACTGATACAGTTGGAGTAATTGTTATATCAGTATCACCAATTGTAGTAGATATTGCATCAACAGATGGAGATGTATGAGATTTTGTAGTTTTTCCTTTACTGCTAACAATTTCGGATTCTCTTTTTTCATCATCCTTGACATAAACTTTAATTGTGTGTTCCACAAAAGGTTCTACATCTTTAAAATAATAGTTGGGCTCTGTACTAGATACGTAAGCTTTATCATCAATACTATAATAATAATTTGTTATTTTACTTCCACCATAGGCTTTTGCATTTACAGTAGCTACAATTAAATCAGTACCTTGTGATAATGATAATGATATAATTTCAGGATTTTTTTCCTCATATAATGTTTTTGCTGTTGCACTTGTTACTTGTGATGCTCTCCCCATACTATCTTCTACATATACATCGATAAGATGTTCAATACCTGGTTCTAAATTAGTAAATTTATACATGGAAGTTTCTTGACTTATATAATCTTTGCCATCTATTCTAAAATAAAATTTATCTATTTTACTTCCTGTATATGCTTTTGCATTAACTAATGCAGTTATATCGTTTTTATCACTTGTTAAAGATAAACTGTTAATTATTGGATTTTTATCAACATAATTTGTTTTACCAGCGGTACTTTTTTCATCAGATTTATATCCATTACTATCTAAAACATAAACTGTTATAACATGATTGACGGTTGGAGTTAAATCTTTAAAAGTATAATAAGGTAAATCAGATTCTATATAATCATTATTATCTATTTTAAAATAATATTTTTCTATTTTAGCACTATTGAAAGCTTCTGAAGTTATTGTTGCAGTGATATCATTTTCACCGATTGTAAGACTTAGTGAGTTAATAACAGGTTTTTTTATTTCTATTCCTATATTAGATACTGTTTTTTTTGTAATTAATTCTTTATCATTATTCGATTCTTTAGCATATATTATTGCTTCTTTATCTATTTCAAATTCTACTTTACTTGTATCAACAGATATAAAATTAGAACAAGGTTCCCCATTTATATCACCAATACAATATTCATTTTTATTCTTATTATTGATAAAATTAATTACAATTTTTTTAGTTGGTGTTAGTTCATTTTCTTTTTCTACTTCTATTATTGGAGTATATATTCCACCTATAACATCAACATCACATTTTTTAATATCTACTATTTCTGGTTTCAAATCACCATAGTTTTTATATGCACAGTATTTTTTATCCTTAATCATTAAAAAATAAGAATTGTTACTTAAATCAAAATTTATAATACCATTGTAATCAACTTTTTCGTTATTTAATAAAGTATTTCCATTAACTTTACCATTTGTAATTAAAAACTCTGTAATAGAATTTTTTTGATTTAAAGAATCAATTATATACTCAGTCCTTACTGCTCTTGTATATGAATCTACCGAACTTAAAAAAGCACCTTTTTCTGCTTCAGCTATTGTATTTATAACAATTGGTACAGTTATTACAGCTAATATAGCTAGAACAACTATTACCGCAAGTAATTCTACTAATGTAAATGCTTTCTTTTGATTCATATTATACACTCCTATTATCATCGTATAAAGTATATCAAAGGTAGTAAAAAAAAACAACCAATTACATTAATTTTGGTTATCATTTTTTATTGCTTTTTCATAATTTTTAATCGTATTATATATACATGAATAACTTCTACTATTATAAAATTTACAAAACTTTCTTATACTAACACTTGATTTTTTATATAAATTTATAATCTTATTTTTTTCTGTTTCTGATAAAGCATTAATTGGCTTTCTATTTTTATTTCCATGTATTAAATTAACTTTATTATCTAAAACTTCTTTTTTTAATTTTAATATATATTTTGGATGATATTCGGTTATTTGTGCGATTTCTTTATAAGTTAAAAATGAATTGCCTGATAACTTCTTTTTGATAAGATTAATTGCTTCTTCTTTTCTATTCATTTTATATCACCTTGAATATTGTAGCATTTAAGTAATTTTTTTACAAGATAATTTATTTATAAAAGACATTTTTTAAATATAATCCCTCTGGGTGTGCAGTTTTACAAGCATAAACTCTATTTTGTTTTTCAAACATTTCTGGTATTTCATTAATACTTGTTTTTTCTTCACCAACAGATATAAGAGTTCCAACTATATTTCTTACCATATATCTTAAAAAACCATTTCCATTAAATATAAGTTTTAATATTCCGTTACTATAAGTTATTGTTATCTTATTTATTGTTCTTACATAATCTTTTGGTTCATTAGTTGTTTTGGTAAATGTTTTAAAATTATGTGTTCCTTCAAATAATAATGAAGCCTTTTTAATTAGTTCTATGTTTAAACTTCTATTATATTGATAAACATAATTTCTTTGTAATGGATTATATTTTTTTAAATTAATTAAATATTCATATTCCTTTGAAACAACATTATATCTAGCATGAAAGTCTTGTTTAACATGATTGATTTTTTTTACATATATATCATTTGGAAGTAAACTATTCATAGCTTTTGTTAAGGAATTTAAATTCATTTTTTTTAAACAATCAAAATGAGCTTTTTGATTTATTGCATGTACTTTAGAATCAGTTCTTCCAGAAGCTGATATAGTTATATTAGTATTAAAAATTTTAGAAAGAACATTTTCTATTTCTTGTTGTACAGTTCTTTCATTTTTTTGTTTTTGGTATCCATTAAAGTTTGTTCCATCATATGAAAAAGTCATTAAATATCTCATATAATACCTCATTTTACATATCTATATATGTCTTTCATTAAATCTTTTATATCATCTCTATAACCTATTTTTATATTTCTTAACTCATAAACTCTTTTTGAAAATTCTATAGTTTTTGGAATTTTAAATTGATTATAATTTTCATTAGTAAAAACATCATATTTATTTCCTTGATTTATTATGCTATCCTTTAAAATAATTACATTATCTGATATTTTGTGTATAAATTCTATATCTTTTGATATTATCAAAATTGTATTATTTTCTTTTTTTAATTCTTTTAAAATAAACAACATTTTTTGTTTATTTTTATAATCTAAATCTTCTGTTGGATTATTTAAAATAATTAATTCATTATTAAATAATATATTTATAAATATATAGCACATTCTTAATTGCCCAGAACTCATTTCATATATATTTTTATTATATAATTCACTTTCTAAATCAAATAACTCTTTTATTTTATTTAATTTACTTTCTGAAACATTATTTTTATATAAATTTATTTCATCATTTAATGTATTTGTTTTAAATGAAAAAATTATATTATTTAATAATATATACTTTCTATCATTAACTATTAAATTACTTAAATTACCATAATCTATTAATGAGTTAATTTGATTATCAATCAATTTTATAGTATTAATACATTGTTTTTTATTATTACTTATTCCAATTATTTCCATAGAGTTTCCACCATTTCATTAATATCTAATATATTATTTTCTAGTAATCCATAAAATTTTAGTTTATTTGATAAATCAACCATAAATGGTAATTCAATATTATTTTCTTTTAATAATTTTTCATTTTTTAAAATCGTAGATGGTTTTGAATTAGATATTATTTCCCCATTGTTTAATATAATTATTTTATCAGAATCTAAACTTTGTTCTATATCATTTGTAATATTTATTAAAGTTATTTTTTTTTGTTTTATATAATCAAGTATTTGTTTTTTATTATTTATTTTATCTAATACTCTATCAAGTATTAATACTACTGGTTTTAAAGATATAGCGTATGCAATATTTACTAATTGTTGTATTTCGTATAAAGATACATTTGATATATCTGTTATATCTAAGTTAAAATCACTATATACTTTTGTTTTTTGTAATTTCTTTAGTTTATTTCTGTTTAACTTTATGTTTTTATCTAAATATATTATATACTTTGTTGGATCAATAAGTGTTTCATCAAAATATATATTTTTTGTTTTGATTTGTCCGGATATTATTTTACCTAATGTTGTTTTTCCACTTCCATTTGGACCAATTAGCATATTAATAGTATTGAGTTTAATACTTAAATTAAGATCATTAAAAAGTTCATCTTTGTATTTAAAATTAAGTCCTATAATATTTAATTCCTTCATAAAATTTCCCCCACTAATAATACTAGATAATATTAAACATAAATCTATTAACGTTATACATCTAATTAGTTATTCTATTATATTTTGACTTTTTTTACAATCTTTTTTATACAAAAAAGCATAAAAATTAATTTATGCTTTAATATACTTTTTAAATTCTTCTGGATAAGGAATTTCAAATTTATATTTTGAGTTGTTTTTAAACTCTACATTGTATGCACATAACATAAGTCTTTTAGCTCTTATTTTACTTCCATATTTTTTATCACCAACAATTGGATGATTTATATCACTAAGATGAACTCTTATTTGATTTTTTTTACCAGTTTTTATGTTAACTTTTAATAATGAATATAAATCATTAGTTTTAATTACTTCATAATTAGTTATTGCAAGTTCACCATTATTTGAAGAATAAGTTTTATGAAATGAATTTTCTTTTAAATAAGATTTAATTGTTCCTGATTTTTTTTCTAAAATTCCTTCTACTACCGCATAATAATTTCTTATTACTTCATCATTCCAATTTTGTTGTAATTTATTTTTAAAATCTTGATTTTTTGAGAATATTACTATACCAGATGTATCCTTATCTAATCTATGCACTACAAATATTTTTGCATTTTTATTACTTTTTTTTACATAATCTGATATATATTTATACAAAGTTTTTTCTGTTTCCTTTTCAGTAGATATTGAAAGTAACCCTGATGGTTTATTTACAACTATAATATTGTTATCCTCATATATTATATCTATATCATTAATCTTTTTTATTATTTCCACAGTATAATTTTTTTTAAGTAAATAATTATATTTAGTTATTACTTTTTTATTAACCAAAACCATTTCATGTGAAAGTAATGATTTAATCGTGTTTTTCGACTTATTTTTTATTTTTTCTAATAAAAACTCTAATAATTCTTGCTCTTTTTCCACAGTAAAATTCATTTTATCACCATTATTTATACAAATTTTTTATTGCCTCTATAACACCTAACTTACCATATTCATATGTCACTGAACCTTGTTGGTAAGCTATGAATGGAGGTTTTAATGGACCATCACAGGAAAGTTCAATTGAAGAACCTTGTGTAAATGTTCCTGCTGCCATAATTATTTTATCACTATATCCGGGCATATCCCATGGTTGAGGCAAAACATATGAATCAATTGGGGATCCCATTTGAATACCTTGACAATATTTTATTAGTTTTTCAGCATCATTAAATTCAATATTTTGTACTATGTCTGCCCTCTCATCACAGTATCTTGGTTCTACCTTATATCCTAATTTTTCCATAACATAGCTTGTAAATACTGCAGTTTTTAAACTTGATGATACTATATATGGTGCCATAAAAAGTCCTTGATATAATGATTTATTTATTCCAAGAGTTGGACCTACTTCCTTACCTTCACCTGGCAGTGTTAATCTTTCGCTAACAAGTTTTATTAGATTTTTTTTACCTGTTATATATCCACCATTTGGAGCAAGTGCACCACCTAAATTTTTTATAAGCGAACCTACTACTATATCTGCTCCAATTTCTATAGGTTCTTTTGTAGAAACTAATTCGCAATAGCAGTTATCTATCATAATTATTACTTTATCATCAATATTTTTAATATATTTTATTATTTTTTCTAATGAAGATATTGTTATGCTTTTTCTTGTTGAATAACCTTTAGATCTTTGTATTTCTATAAGTTTAATATTATTATTTTGTAAGGTTTCTTTGATTTTTTCATAGTCAAATTCATTATCAATTAAATCGATTTGTTTATAATTTATCCCAAATGATTTTAAAGAGCTTTCATTTTCTTTTATCCCTATCACTTCATCCAAAGTATCATATGGTTTACCTGTTATACTTAACATTGTATCGCCTGGTCTTAAAAGACCAAATAGTGTTACAGTTAGTGCATGACTTCCAGATATAATTTGGGATCTTACTAATGAATCCTCTGATTTAAATATATCACTATATACATTTTCTAAAGTATCTCTTCCTGTATCACCATATCCATAACCTGTTGTTTGCGAAAAATGTGTTTCAGAAACTTTATTTTTTTTAAATGCATTTAATACTTTGTTACTGTTAAATTCACAAATTTTATCTATTTTTTTATATTCTTCTTCTAATTCTTTTTCGGATTTTTTAATTATCTCATCTAAATTATTCATATATTTCACCCCAATTAATTATTGCTCCAGTTTTTATATTATTTTTTGTTACTAAATCATATATTTTCTCTGCAACCTCGTTTGGTTCAATTAATCTTTTTTGACTTGTTCTTTTTAATTCATTTTCTAAATAAATTGGATCCATTTCCTTTATTGCTTCTGTATTTACCCAAGGTAACATAAGAGAAACTATAGTTATATTAGGAATAGCTAAAGAAAGCGTTTTAGTAACTGAATTTAAAGCTGATTTTGATGCACAGTAGTCAATGCTTAGCTCATTATAGGTATCAACTGCATCTGTTGATGAAATGTTTATAACTGTTTTAACATCATTTCTAAATATTTTTGTTATTAAAAATGGTGCGACAACATTTGTATCTAAAACTTTCATAAATTCTTCTTTTGTTTTATCAATTAAATAATTATCAATAGCTAAAGCAGCATTATTTACAATAATATCTATTTTTTTATATTTTTTAATTACCTTGTTGTACATATCAACTATTTCTGATTCATTTGTCAAATCAGCTTTTACAAGCATAACTCCAACATTGTAATTATTTTTAATTAATTTTTCTAATTTGAAAGCATTTTCTTCACTTTTATTATAATTTATTATTACATCATATTTATTTTGCGCAAATGTTTTTACTATTTCCGCACCTATACCTTTTGCTGCACCTGTTACTAATATTACTTTGTTTTCCATTTAATTCACCACCATATGCCATAAAATCATTATTAATTATACTATATTTTTGTTTAAATTTCATTATTAATTAAAATATTATTTATAATCACAAAATTCCAGCATAAAAAAGCAATTTTATCACAAAATTCCGACATTTTTTTATAAATTTATCACATTTTTCCAATTATAAATAAAAAAAAGTGAATTTAATCACTTATTTTGATTTTATTTCATTAATATATCTATTAATTTTTTTTGACCAATTTGGATCTGATGCATACCTTTTATTTATTTGTTCTGGTGTAGTTAATCCTTTAGATATATAGTTATCATACAAATTAGTTATGTAACTTTTTATTCCTTCTTCTTGTGTATCAAATTTTTTATATGAACCACCATTACAACCAGGTGCTCCTTTTTGTCCACCATAATTGTTACATTTAGAAGCTAAATAACTGCAGTTCCATTTACAACCTGTTTCTTGTAACATTACTGCAACAGCTAAGTATGGGTCAACTCCTGTTTCAATTGAATATTTTGCGAAAATATAACCTTGTCCTTTTACATCAGAATTAAGGGACTTATCAAGCTTTTCAGCAAGTTCATCCAATGTCATATTATCATATACAATTTTTGTAGAATCCATTGATTCTGCTTTGTTTTCGCATACTACATAACCACTGGCAACCACTTTTTCATCACTATATTTTAAGTATGTTATATTAGTTCCAATAAGTATTAATAGAACTACTAAAACACCAAATTCTTTCGTTTTCAAAAAATTCACCTCATTACGTGATAGATATGATTTTACCATTTTATGTGATTACTGTCAAATTGAGCAAGCTATAAATAATTAAAACAAGTATTAATTAATTTTCTTAAATTCCTGTTTTAATATTGAATATAAATAAATATTTACTTTTTTATTTGATATCATTTCTATATATTTTTTATAGCCATTTAATTGATCAATATATTTTTCATCATCAATATTTGATAATTTATAGTCTATTATATCTATATAGTTTTCATATACTAACATTAAATCAATAATTCCTTTATATAAAATATGATTATCTTCATATTCAAATTCATACTCTTTAAATATTTTTGAATTATTTATATTATCAAATATAGGATTTGAAATAAAATTCATAACTGTTTTCTTTTCTATATTATTTAGCAGAGAATAATCTATATTTTTTAGATCTAACATTTCAAATAATTTATGGATTTTCTTACCATACTCCATGTTATAGTATTGTTCTTTTGTAATTAATATTTTGCTTTTTTTAGAAAAAGTATTTTTTTCTACTATGTCTTTTTCTATATTTATTTCAGTAACATTTAAAGTTTCATTACTATCATTTAATAAAATATTCTTTTGTTTTATAAATTTGTAATCTTTATTAATTACAATATCTGAAAAATCTATTTTGTTTATATATTTTTCTAAAACATAATCTATAGAATTCAGTATGTCATAAAATGATCTATATTTTAGTTTTAATGATTCATCTAGTTTACTATCATTATTAAAATATGGAGATACTATAATCATTTTTTCTCTTACCCTTGTTAGTGCGACATATAAAAGTCTAATTTGTTCTGAAATTTCTTCTTTTATATATCTTTGTTTAAGCATTGTCTTATATATTGTTTCTCCTATACCTTCATTATAATAAGGTAATATAATTCCATATTGATTGTCATATAATATTTTTTCTTTTAAATCACTTATATTAAATTTTTTATAAATCATTGAATAATAGCATACTGGAAATTCTAATCCTTTTGATTTATGAATAGTCATTATTTTAACACTATTAGAGCTTTCTATGTTAGTTTTATATTTTATTTCAAAGTTATAATCTTTTAGACTATTTAAAAATTTAATAAAATCATATATATCATAACCCATACGAGATGTTGAAACACATAAATTATTAATATATTCGATTACTACTTGAAGTGCGACTATATCCCCAACTTTTTCAGCTTTTTCATAAAAATTAAATTCTTCTATAATTTTATCTATTAAGATTTCAGAAGTAATATCATCTATATCTAAAAGCAAATTAATCTTTTTCATTACTTCACTTTCTTGAATATTGTTGTTCAAATATTTAAAAATATTTTCATCTGTTTCTTCTATTAAAAAACTTCTAGAGATACTCATAAATAAATATTTAAATTCGTTATCAAATTGTTTATTTTTGGTTTTAACTATTAAATTTAATATATTTCTTATAAGTATAATTATTATATTTTTAGTAACTATTTCATCTCTTACTAAAGTAAGTGGAATTTCCATGTATTCAAATATTTTTTTGTATAAATCAAAACTTGTTGATCTATCTACTAATATAACAAAATCTTTATATTCAATGTTTCTAAGTTCAAATGTTGATTTTTCTGTAACTTTATAGTTATTTTTTATTTTATTTTTTATATCATTAGCTATAAAAAATATTTCTTTTTCTTCTTTTGAATATTCTTTATCATCTGCATCATATGTAAATATATCTAAATCTGTATTATAATCTAATTCTTTATATGAATTATTTCCAAATACCATAGCATGTCCATTATTATAGTCTGCTCCGCCTATGTCATCATTCATTATTTCTTCAAAAATTTCATTTATATTATAAAGTACTTGTTTTCTAGAACGGAAATTTTTATTCAAGTCTATTTTAATTCCATTTTTATTTTCATTATATAGATCATACTTTGATTTAAATAAATATGGATTTGCATTTCTAAATTTATATATTGATTGTTTAATATCTCCAACCATATAAACATTATTATTTGATATTAAACTTATAAATTCTTCTTGTAGATCATTTGTATCTTGATATTCATCTATCAATATTTCTTTAAATGAATTTTTTACCTCTTCTCTAACATAATCATATTTTTTTATTATGTTACAAGCCATAAGTGCGATATCTGTAAATTCATATGCGCAAATGATGTTTTTATAATTTTTAATTTGTTCATCTATTTCTTCAATTATCTCAATAATTATTTCTGCATAATTTTTTGTCAATAAAATTGAATTTTTTATTTCATCTAATGAGTCATATATACAAATCGATTTTATTTCTTTAATTGTATTTGAAATATTTTCTTTTAATTTTTTTAATTGTTCATCACTATTTTTTGGTGCATTTGGAAGTCTAACATTTAGCGTTGACACTAGATTGTCATAATCTTTACTGTTTATAATTGGATTTAACACATTTTCTAAATCTAAATAAAATTTATTATAATCCATGTAACTTATTTTATTTAAATCGTCTGATATAAAGGTAATTTTTTTAAAAATTATACTTAAAAAATCATTTATATCTTTGTTAATGTTTTCCTCTGAGTATTTTGTACTTATGTATGATTTTAAATACTCTTTTTTGTCAATTTTTAAGTTTAATTTATTATTTATGTTAAGTATTGCATTTTTTATTTCTGAATCATCTTTAGTACAAAAATCATTTATTAATTTAAAAAATTTTTCATTTTTATTTTTATATAAGTTTTCAAAAATTTCATCTATTATTTCTCTTTCTTTTATTCTTATTATATTTGAATCAACTATAGAAATTGATTTATTTATATTAAGTAGATAATGATATTTTTTTACAATCGAAAGTGCATAGCTATCAAATGTTGTTATATAACTAGAATCTATTTTTTCTAAGTTTTTTTTATCATCTATACTTAAAAGAGCTTTTTTTATTCTATCTTTCATTTCACGAGCTGCTAAATTAGTAAAAGTTAAAATAAGAAGTTCATCTATATTTATTCCTTTTGATAATTTAGTTATAACACGTTGAGTTAGTACAGCCGTTTTTCCACTTCCTGCGCCTGCACTTACTATAATATTTGTGCCATCTTTATTTATTGCATCTTTTTGTTCTTTTGTCCAACTAGGCATTTTTTTCACCTTCTTTTAAATAAACAAAATCTTTTTCATTTCTATAACATATTTCATTATAAATACATTTATCACATGAAGAAAATTTATCTGATTTTTTTGGATTAATTTCAAAATCTGCATTTGTTATACTATTTATTGCCTCATCTATTTTTTGTTCTACAAGTTCAAGCATCTCATTTATTTTTTTGTTATTTAATAATTTTGTATATGCATAAAATCCGTTTTTAGCTTTTTTCATACCCTTTATAACTGTGCTATCTTCATATGATGAATCTATTTTGCTTATTAATTCTTCTGAATCTATTGTGTATCCTATTAATTTTAAGTTTTCTAAAGGTTCTTTATCATTTATATTTGGTTTTTTATGTAATAGTTTTTGATAATATAATCCTATTACCTCTGTATTTTTAAATTCTTTGTTTATTAAATATAAATATATAGGTAACTGCATATTAATTCCATAATTAATTTTATCTAATGATGTATCCGGAGTACCCGTTTTATAATCTATAATAACTGCATATGTTTTATCATTTGATTTTTCATAAAGTATTTTATCTACTATTCCCATAAAGGTTATTTTCATAGTATTAGATTTATCAACATATATTTTTTTCTCATATAATGCATCTTTTAATGTTGTATATTTATATTGTTTTTTTATAGTTGTTATTATATCGTTCAAGTTATGAATAAGTTTATCTATAAAAAATTGTTCTTTATATGTAAAAGTTTTATTTAACGTGTTTAAATATTCATTTGAGCAATTATATAAATCAAAGTTTTCTTCAAATGCATGTGATAAAACATAATGGAATAGATTTCCTATTGTTAACTGTAATGTATCATTATTTATATTTATTTTAAGTAAATCATTTAGGTAATATTTAAATTTACAATTGTAATAATCATTTAAACTTGTATATGAAAGTAACAATGAATTATTTAAATATTTATTTAAGTCATCTTTTTTTATACTTGTATATTTATTATTATAATCTAAATATTTTATATTGTATTTATTATAAAGTGAATTTAAATTCTTGTTTATATGACCATATTTGGTATAAAAATCTAAATATTTTATTAAATTATATTTGTTTAGTTTATTTGAATATTTTGAATTAAATTCCTCAATTTTTTCAGTTTTTAGTCCCAATTCATTTACTAAGTTTGATTCATAATATTCATTTGTAGTTGATTTAAGTGAATATGTTATCATTAAATTATCAATCTGTTTTAAAGTGTTTATTATCTGTTTTTTATTTATAGTATTTAATTCATATGAAACATTTAAATCAAGTATTTTTTTTATTTCATCGCTTAAATATTCATCATCATGACAGGTAATTGGATAATTATTATTAAATCCTAGTAAAAAAACATATTTATTTAATTCATTAATTTTTATACAATCTTTATATTTTTTATCTAATATTTTTGTATTTTTAAATTCATTTTCCAACAATTTAATTAATAACTCATCATTACACCATACAAATTTATTACATATATTAACAAATTCGTTGTATAAAGTAGAATTCTCTATATATTTTAATGACTCTTCTATACTTTTTGTTTCATTATATTTTTTAATAAAATTTTTACACGTTGTTGTCCCATATAAATAATTGTCATTTTGTATATCTACAGGTATGTTATAAAAATCTGACATTAATTTTATTACATTTTTATAATCATCAGTTACATTTATTATTGAAATATCATTAATATTGACTTTTTCATTTATTAATTTTGAAATAGTTTCAAATATGTACTCAACTTCATCAAATATGTTATTAAATTGATAGCAATTTTCTATTTGTTTTTCTTCTATTGGATATATTATATCAACATTTGTTATTTCTTTTAGTTCATTTATAATTTTTTGTTCAAATTTGGTAAAATTACTATAGTTTTCTATTACAATATTTTTGTTTTTTAAAAATGATTTATATAATTTATTTTTAACCAACAATTTGTTATTTTCTAGATCTTGTTTCAATGATACTAAATTATCTAATTTAGATATATTATATTTTTTATTTTCTATATAATACATATTTTCTATATATATTCTAGCTAATTCATAATTTACTCCACATTTTTTCATTATAAAATGAATTGATTCTTCATTATATTTAAAATATAATTCTTCTTTTACTTCTTTAAATGTTGTTACTTTTATATTACTTAATAAATTATTATTTATTTTTTTAATTTTTTTAAAATTTGATGGAATTATTAATAATTTTTCTTTTTCATGCACTTATATCACATCCTATAAATAATTATATCATATTGACTTTAAAATTCTTTTAATTTAAATAAAAACTATTGATTTTTAAGATCAATAGTTAATAATTTATTTTATTACAATTATTTTTATAATCCTCAAATACTTTTATAGTAATATCTCTATCAATATTTTGAAAATTAATTATATTATTTTTTCCTTTTATAAATTCATATATCTGATTATCTCTAAATCCTATATCTTCTGCATCTTCTTTAGTATTACCATAATAAACTGTTTTAATGTTTGACCAAACTATAGCGCCTAAGCACATTGGACAAGGATAACAACTTGTATATAAGATATAGTTTGATAAATCATGTGTTTTTAATTTTTTACAAGCCGTTCTAATTGCATTTACTTCTGCATGAGCAGTTGGATCACAATCTGACAAAACACTATTTTTAGCTTCACTTATTATTTTTCCATCTGGTGAAGTTATTAGTGCTCCAAAGGGACCACCAAATTTATAATCATTTGTACTATTTTCTAAAGATAATTCAGCAACTCTTTTCATCAAATTGCTTTGTTGCATCTTCCCAACTCCAATTTCTAATTTCTTCCATATCTATTCCATTTTTATAAATATATTCTTTATGCTCTATTAATTTATTTTTGCACCATTCTGATAAAAGTGCTCCACGATTTCCTAATTTATCTAAGTATTTAAGTGCATCGATTACTAAATGATATCTATCTAATTTATTTAAAACTCTCATATCAAATGGGGTTGTAATGGTACCTTCTTCTTGGTATCCATGTACATGAAGATTTTGATTAGTTCTTTTGTAAGTTAATTGATGAACTAAAGGTGCATATCCATGGAATGCAAATATTATTGGTTTATCTTTTGTAAAGATTAAATCATAATCTTCTTCTTCAAGGCCATGAGGATGATTTGAAGCTGATTCTAATTTCATTAAATCTACTACGTTTACAAATCTAATTTTTAATTCAGGAAAATTTTGTCTTAAGATTGCTGTTGCAGCTAATGCTTCTAATGTTGGTGTATCTCCACAAGATGCCATTACTAAATCAGGTTCACTACCACCATCATTACTAGCAAAATCCCATATTCCTATACCTTTCGTACAATGTTTGATTGCTTCATCCATTGTTAACCATTGTCTGCTTGGATGTTTTGATGCAATTATAACATTTATATAATTTTTTGTTTTTACGCAATGATCAAAACATGATAATAAACAATTAGCGTCTGGCGGCAAATACATTCTAACAATATCTGCTTTTTTAGTAACTAAATGATTTAAAAATCCTGGATCTTGATGTGTATAACCATTATGATCTTGTTGCCAAATATGTGATGATAAAACATAATTTAATGACGAAATTTCTTCTCTCCAAGGAATTTCATTACAAACTTTTAACCATTTTGCATGTTGATTTACCATGCTATCTATTACTCTTACAAATGCTTCATAACTGTGGAAGAAACCATGTCTTCCAGTTAATAAATATCCTTCTAACCAACCTTGACATAGATTTTCAGATAACATTGAATCCATTACTCTACCATCATTAGATAGAAATTCATCTGTTTTTAGTCGTTTTTCCATCCATACTCTATTAGTTTTTTCAAACATTGCATTAAGTCTATTAGATAGTGCTTCATCTGGGCCAAATACTCTAAAATTTCTTTTATCCTTATTTAAGTCAATTAAATCTCTTACATATTTTCCAAGCTCTATCATATCTTGAGCATACACACTTCCTGGAAAAGAAACATCAATTTTATAATTTCTAAAATCTGGATATCTTAATTCTTTTAATAATTTTCCACCATTAGCATTTGGGTTAGATCCCATTCTTCTATCACCTTGTGGAACAAAATCAACTATTTCAGATTTAATTTTTCCATTTTCATCAAATAGTTCTTCAGGTTTATAGCTTTTCATCCAATTTTCAAGCATTTTGATATCGGAATCATCTTTTATCATTATAGGTACTTGATGAGCTCTAAAACTATTTTCAATCATTTTTCCATGTACTAATTTAGGTCCTGTCCATCCTTTAGGTGTTTTTAAAATAATCATAGGCCATACTGGTCTTTTAGTACCATTATTTTTTTTAGCTTCTTCTTTTATTTTTGATATTTCTTTTATTACTAAATCTAAGGTTTTATACATATTTTGATGAATCATTTTTGTATTGCTACCTTCAACTATATATGGTTTCCAACCACATCCTTTAAAAAAGCTTTTAATTTCGTCTTTCGTCATGCGAGCAAATACTGTAGGATTAGCAATTTTATACCCATTTAAATGTAATATAGGAAGTACTACACCATCGGTAAGTGGATTTAAAAATTTATTTGATTGCCATGAAGTTGCAAGTGTAGCTGTTTCTGCTTCGCCATCTCCTACTATACATGCAGTAATTAAAGTTGGGTTATCAAATACTGAGCCAAAAGCATGAGCTAAACTATAACCAAGTTCTCCTCCTTCACTTATTGAACCTGGAGTTTCTGGAGCTACATGACTTGGAATTCCACCTGGAAAACTAAATCTTTTGAATAATTTTTGCATTCCTATTTCATCTTGAGTTATTTCAGGATATATTTCACTATATGTACCTTCTAAGTATGTGTTAGCAACTAAAGCGTTTCCTCCATGTCCTGGACCTGATATATAAATCATATTTAAATCGTATTGTTTTATAATTCTATTTAAATGTGTATATATAAAATTTTGTCCCGGTACTGTTCCCCAGTGTCCAACCACTACTTTTTTTATATCATCTTGTTTAAGTGGTCTTTTTAATAAAGGATTGTCTAAAAGATAAAGTTGTCCAACTGATAAATAATTTGCTGCTCTAAAATACGCATCTAATTTATCTAATATATTTTCACTTTTTGATTTCATTTTATCTACCTCACTATTTTTATTATATAATAAAATTTAATAATCTTACTAAAAAGAGAAAAAAAATGTATTATGTTATACACTTTTTTACTATCAAATCGTATTAAATCTTTCTATTACACTTTTTTCTTTTCTTATTTCTGTTATGAATTCTGATGGATTGTTTTTAGGTGATATTATATAAACTTTATTTTTTGTTCGTGTAAGCGCTACATAAAATAATCTTCTTTCTTCTGGAAAATTAATTTTATTATTTTTATCTTTACTATCAAAAATACTTATTATAGGGTCATTTTCTTTTTTACTTGGAAATCCTTTTTTACAATTTAGTGCGTTAATTATTATTACTTCATCAAATCCTAACCCTTTTGAAGCATGAGTAGTTAAAAATGTTATAAAAATATCTTTATTTTTTTTTAAAATTATTTTATTATTTTCTGTTTTTATAAATTTATTACTTTCTATAAGAAAATTAATATCATCATTATATCTTCCCATTAATAATATTTTTGATTTATTATTTCTAATATAAATTTCTTTTAATATTTCTATAATTAAATCAACTTTTTTATTTATATTTTCATCAGTATAATAATGTATTTCTATTGGATTTTCTATATGTTTATTTGATTTTAATTGTTTTTGAATTTGATTTTTATTTTTTAAAATAAAATTTCCTGCTACATCTATGAGTTCTTGACTATTTCTATATGTATTAGTTATTTTTAATATTTCACCATAGCCCATCATATTAAAAAAATTTGTAAATATTGAAACTTCAGAACCGGAGAATTCAAATATTGATTGCCAATCATCACCTACAGCAAGTATTTTAGCGTCATATAAATCTGAAAGCTTTTTAATAAATTTGTATTTTTGCTTGGAAACATCTTGGTATTCATCTATTATAATGTAATCATAATTTACATTTTTGTTGATTTTTTTATAGTTTTCCATAGTATCATATGCATGATTTATCATATCTTCAAAATCAATCAAATTATTTTTTTTTAAATAATCATTATAATAATTTATTACTAATTTTATATATTCAAGTTGTTTTTTCAAATTTGTATCTTTTATTTTTTTATATATTGTATCTATATCATTTATTGTGTAGTTTTTTTCTTTGAACCTTGTTACAAAGTTAATTGAAAGTGATACAAATCTTGAAAATAAGTCTTCCTTTTTATAATTCATAAGTTCTGTAAAAATTTCTTTCTCTGTTTTTTCTTTAAAACTACAACTTTTTATTAATTTTTTTTCAAATTTATTATATACTTTCGTGTTGTCAAATATTTCTCTTATATTCTTTTTAAAATAATCACTTATTTTTTTTATTTCTTCATAGTATAATTCATCATTTAATATAAAAAAACTAGTATTATTTTTATTTTCTATTGTCATGAATTCATTTTTATGTGGAAAACTTTTTTTGTCGTAATAAGGAATATTTAGTTTAAATAAAAAATTGGAAATTAATATCTTGGTTCTTTCATTATACTCTTGATTATTTATTGTAGTATGATTTAACATTTTTTCTTTAATTATTCTTTCATTATATTCATTTATATTTGTCTTATTTTGTTTATATATTTTTTTTATATAATATATATAATAATCATCAAATGTTTTGTATTTTTTTACTTTTCTATCAAATAACAAATAGTTACAAAAAGCGTCATTTATTTTTTTTAAAAGCTTTTTATCATAAAATAAGTTTTCCACAATAAAATCTTTTAGTATTTGTTGTTTTTGCTCTTCTGTTATAACTTTTATATACTTTTTATAACTTTTTTTAATTATCTCCATTCCTAATTTGTGAAATGTCGTTACTTTTGCACCTAATTTAAATTGTTTATTAATTCTATCTTCCAATTCTTCAGTTGCTTTTTTTGTAAATGACATAATTATTATGTTATTAGGATTTACATTTTGTTTTTCTATTAAATATTTAACTTTTGCAGACATGGTAGTCGTTTTTCCACTTCCTGCGCCTGCTACTACAAGACAATAATCCTGATCGATTAATATTGTTTTAATTTGTTCTTCATCTAATTTTATATTTGGATCAACTTCATCAAATATATGTTCAAAATAATTTTTATATTCTTTTTGTTTTTTTATTATAAATTTGTCATTATGATACTTAACCATAGTTAATAATTTTTCATTATCTAAAATTATTCCCTTAAGTTTTAAATTGTTTACTAATTTTGTTAATTCTTTTCTAGATATATATTTATCTTTATTTAGTATTTTTTTTGTATAATCCATATTTTCACCTCACAAAAAAACTAGTACATGTACTAGTTCTATAATATATATATCTTTTATTTTTAAGCTATCCTATTTTTTGTAAGCATTTTTTACCTATTTCTAATGAAGTATTTAGTTCTTCTAATCTTTGATCTCTTATTTCGTCATATGTATAATTTTTTCCGATTTTTAAATTTGTATACCAGTCTAAATTTAGTTTTGAATATATTCCTGATATTATTTCGTCATTTTCATTAATTTCAAATATAAAGGTATCGTTTAATGACTCTGTTTCTATTTCTGGATTATTTACTTCTTCTGTTTTTGATTTTATTTTATCTATTACTAAATATCTATAATCACCATCGAATCTTGGCTCTAAAGATTCAATTTTTGTATATTTTCTTGTGATATATTTACCCAACTTCGCACTATATAACTGATTATCACATATAAATACTTCTGGATTAAATGTTTTTGTTACTACAGGTAAATCTTTATTAATATAAGTAGCTATTTTATTTTTTATTCTTATATGATTTGAGTATTTGTGGTAACCATCATAATCGTTGTATTCCCTTATTGAAATAAAGTTTTCAGCATCTACTCTAATTAGTTCTTTATTTTTATTTAAAAACATTAAATTTTGACCTATCTCTGTTGAATCATTAAATATTTCTTTAAAATTCTCATCTATTATTCCAGCACAACTATATATACAATTTTCATCAAAACTTAAAGCAAGAATTCTAATTTTAATTGCAGCTATTCCATTTTCAAATTTTATGTCTTCATTTGATTCATCAATCATAAATGAAACAACTCTTGGTCTTAATTTTGTTTTTTCATTTAAATTTAGTTTATCCATAATATCCCCCTTTAAAATATCGCCTCATATTCTATCAGCATATATGCTATTTGTCAAATTTCAACAAAAAAACAGACTATAAATAGTCTGAATTAATTTCAAAATATGGGGCGAGTATAGGGATTCGAACCCTAGCATAACGGAACCACAATCCGCCGTGTTAACCCCTTCACCATACTCGCCATACTCATACTCGTACAATTCAACTTGTACAGACACTATTTTAACAATTTTTTTTACTTTTTACAAGGGTTTTATAAAAAAAATATTAATTAGACAATAACCTATACATTAAATAACCAATTCCATACAATAAATTGAAGGAGGAAATAATGAATACATACAATATGACTAAAGATTATTATAATTATGCAAATAATAATTATAATCAACCTTTGTATAATCAAAATATTCAAGATAAACAAATTTATGATCCATATAATGGATTTATAAGAGGAAACATGTTTCCTGAACTATATAATAGTTACAAACTAAATAAACCACTTGAAATAACTCCAATGAATGAACAAGCAGAATTGTTAACTTATGTAGATGCACTAACATTTGCTATGATTGATTTAAATCTTTATTTAGATGTTTATCCAAATGATAGAGAAGCATTAGAACTTTTCAATCAATATAGAATGCAAGCTGATGAATACACAAAAAAATATGAAAACAAATATGGTCCATTAGAATTAACTAGTAATTCATTAAATACATTTCCTTGGGCTTGGGATAATGCACCTTGGCCATGGGAAAAGAAATAGGAGGTAAAATATGTGGAAATATGAAAAAAAGTTAGAATATCCTATAAATATAAGAAATAAGGATTTAAAACTTGCGAAATATTTATTAGCTCAATATGGAGGGCCATATGGTGAACTATCTGCTGCATTACAATATTTAAATCAAAGATATACAATGCCAGATGAAAAAGGTAAAGCACTTTTAACTGATATTGGTACCGAAGAACTTGGACACGTAGAAATGATATCTACAATGGCATTTCAATTAATGGAAGGTGCGACTATCGAAGAATTGGATAAAGCAGGTCTTGGAGGACACTTTACTCAATTTAACCATGCATTATTTCCAGCAGATCCAAATGGAATACCATTTACAAGTGCTTACATAGCAACGACTGGAGATTATATTGCTGACTTAGAGTCAGATATGGCATCTGAACAAAGAGCTAGAGCTACATACGAACATTTAATGGATTTAACTAATGATCCAGATGTATTAGGTCCTTTATCTTTCTTACGTCAAAGAGAAATAATTCATTATCAAAGATTTAAAGAACTAAGAAATTACTACTTAGAAAACAAAATTTAAATGCTTGGTATTCCAAGTATTTTTTTTATTTTTTTTACTCATAATATATACGGGTGATAATATGAAATATGTATTTATAATAATGTTTTTATTAACAATGACTGGATGTTCTAATAAAAAGCTTGAATTAGACAATATAAATTTAATTAAATATAATGATACTGTATTTATAAATGAAGATTACAATATAATCAAGAATGATTTATTAAAACTAAATTTCAAATGTCATAAAAATAAATCAGTTGAAGGAAAAAACTTACAAATCATAACTAATAATAACTTATATAATATATATATTTCTAATAATTATTATATGGAATTTTTTGATAATAATATGTACTGTTCTACTAATAGCAAAAAAGTAGAAGACATACTAAATAATCTAGAAGATTTAGAAAAAAAATATAATAATAAATTTTATAGTATTACAAATATACAAAATTATAATGCAAATGAAAATGATGAAATAATTAAAATTGATAAATCTGATAATTATTTAATAATAAATATAAATGATGAAATTCATAATTTTACAATAAATGAAATTGAAACAGATAATAACAAATATAGCGAAATTAATTTAATATACTTTAATGAAAAAATTGACAAAAAAAATATTGTTATTAGAAACAATAATTTTTCAAATATTAAAATAACTTTTTCAAACAAATATAATTATGTTGTTGAAATAATTCCTTATTATGAAAACGAAGTACTTAAGTTTAAAGAAAAAATTTATCAAAAAAAATAGGATAAAAATCCTATTTAGACATTTTTTCTGCTTTTCTTTTATCTCTGCATTCTTTACATCTTACTGGTTCATTAGTAAAACCTTTTTCTTTATAAAATTCTTGTTCACCAACAGTAAAAATAAATTCTTTTCCACAATCTTTGCAAACTTTAGTTTTATCTTGCATATTTTTCTCCTCCTTTACACATCATTGATTTAATAGTTATAAAGGAGTTCTTATATAGAATACACTTAATAATTTTTAAACCAAATTAACTATATCATACAATTAAATAATATGCAAATGTTTAAGAAGAATTAACATTTTTTTTGTTTAAAAACATATTGTTTAATGAGGTGTATATTGTGAAAAAAGTATTAATTCTTTTTGGTGGAGACTCTAATGAACATTACGTTTCTTGTAAATCAGCTAGAACTATATTAGAAAACATTGATAAAAATAAATATGAAGTTACTAGTGTGGGTATAAAAGAAGATTGGTATGTTTTTAATGACAATTATGATTTTTTAACTAATGGAAATTGGCTAGATTCAAATATAGAAAAAATTACAAATATTATAGAGTTTATTAAAGGTTTTGATGTTGTTTTTCCTATAATTCATGGTAATACATGTGAAGATGGAAAAATACAAAGTATGCTGGAATTGTTTAAAATAAAATATGTTGGATGTAATCCTTGTACCAACTTACTTTGTTATGATAAAGAATTAACTAAGATAATTCTTAATAATTATAATATTCCCCAAGTAGATTATGTTTGTATATCTAAAGATTATAATATGAAAGAAATAATTAAAAAAATTGAATTTCCAATGATAATTAAACCATGTAAAAGTGGTTCATCTATAGGAATTAATAAAGCAACTAATAAAAAGGAACTTAAAATTTTTATTAATGAAGCTTTAAAATATGATAATAAAATTATTGTTGAAAAGTTTATTAACGCAAAAGAATTAGAATGCGCAATTAGAGGAACAGATAAATTGGTTATATCAGATATTGGGGAAATTAAAACAAATAGTGATTTTTATGATTATGAAGCTAAATATAATGATTCTAGTTCTAAAACTATAATACCCGCAGATATTCCACACAACGTTAAAATACAAATTCAAGCATTAGCTAAAAAGGTATTTAATTTTTTAAGATGTCGTGGTATGGCCAGAATTGACTTTTTCTATAATGATAAAATTTATTTAAATGAAATCAATACAATACCAGGATTCACAGATATAAGTATGTACCCTATGCTACTTACAAATAAAAATTTTTCATGTAAAGATCTTATTACATATCTTATTGAATCTGCTTTCAATTAACAATATTTTACATATTGTTTTTTTATTAAATTACAAAAAAAAGAAATTATTTTCTTGCATCTAATTTCTTTCTTTGTTCTGTATTTAAAACTTTTTTTCTTAATCTTATATTATTAGGTGTAACTTCTACTAATTCATCTGAATTAATATAATCAAGTGCATATTCCAATGTTATAGGTCTAGGTCTTTTTAATACTACAGTATGATCTTTTCCTGCACTTCTTGTATTAGTTAAATTTTTACCTTTTACAACATTTACAGCTAAGTCATTATCTCTAGTATGTTCACCAACAATCATACCTTCATAAACATCTACACCAGGTTCAATAAACATTATTCCTCTATCTTCAAGTTGACCTAATGAATATGCAGTTGATTTTCCGTTTTCCATTGAAACTAAAACGCCTAATTTTCTTTCACCAACATCTACATTTTGATATGGTCTAAATTCTTTAAATGAATGATTTATTATTCCATAACCTTTAGTTAAAGTCATAAAGTCTGTTGTAAATCCTAGTAATCCTCTTGATGGAATTGTATAAGTTAATCTTACTTGATTACCAACATTAGTCATATTTTCCATAGTGGCACTTCTCATACCAAGTTGTTCTATAATATTACCTACGCAGTCTTCTGGAACGTCTAATTGTAGATCTTCGTATGGTTCCATTTTTACTCCATCTACTTCTTTTATTATTATTGCTGGTTTTGAAACTTGAAGTTCAAAGCCTTCACGTCTCATGTTTTCAATTAGTATTCCAAGATGTAATTCACCACGTCCAGAAACTATAAATGACTCTGAATCACCTGGAACTACTTTTAAACTTACATCTTTTTCTGTTTCTTTAAATAATCTTTCTTCAATTTTTCTTGCTGTTAATAATTTACCATCTCTACCACAAAATGGACTAGTATTTACACCAAATGTCATTTGTAATGTTGGTTCATCTATTCTCAAGATTGGAAGAGCTTCTTCTTTACCAACTTCACATACAGTTTCACCAACTGAAATATCAGGTAACCCTGAAATTGCTATTATATCTCCGGCTTCTGCTTCTTCTATTTCAACTTTATTTAAACCAAAGAAGCCAAATAGTTTAGCAATTCTAAATTGTTTAATAGAACCATCTAATCTTATACAAGAAACCATTTGATTTACTTTAATTTTGCCTCTTTTAACAAGACCAATTCCAATTCTACCCACATAATCGTTATAATCTAATAAAGCAGGTTGGAATTGTAATGATCCATTTAAATCTACTTTAGGGTTTGGAATAGTATTTATAACTGCGTCTAAAACATAATCCATGGTTGGTTCTTGAGTTTCTATTTCTGGAGACATACTTGATGTACCATTAAGTGCTGAAGCATATATAACAGGGAAATCTAATTGATCTATATCTGCACCAAGTTCAATAAATAAATCTATTACTTCATCCACAACTTGTTTTGGTCTTGCAGTAGGTTTATCTATTTTATTAACTACAACAATTGGAGTTACACCTGCTGCCAATGCTTTTTTTAATACGAATTTAGTTTGTGGCATAGGACCTTCATATGCATCTACTACTAGAAGAACACCATCAACCATATTCATAATTCTTTCTACTTCTCCACCAAAGTCAGCATGTCCTGGTGTATCAAGTATGTTAATTCTATAGTCTTTATAATCGATAGCTGTTGTTTTAGCTAATATTGTTATTCCTCTTTCTCTTTCAATTGCATTTGAATCCATAGATAGTTCACTAATATCTTCATTTGCTCTAAAAGTATGTGACATTTCTAACAATTTATCTACTAATTTTGTTTTACCATGATCAACATGGGCTATAATTGCTATATTTTTTATTTTTTTCATAAATACACTTCTCTTTCAACTGATACATTATATCATAATTAATAAAAAAACTGAACTTTTTTTATTAACGTTTTTTGTTTATTTTTTTTTATATGTTAATTCATTTATTTTCTCATCTATTATTTTTGATATATTTATATATTCTTCATCCGTTTTGATATTTTCTTGAAACTCTTTAAATTTTATTAACAAAGATAACAAATCATTGGGTTCTAAGTAGCAAAGTTCATTTCTAAAGCAAATATTTCTTTTATAAATATTAGTTAAAACCACATAGCCTCCAATTTCTGTTTTTGATTTTTCACCTATATAATATTTATCTTTATGTTTTTTAACTCCGCATTTGCTACTAGTAATGGTTAAGAAATATGTGTTTTCCTTATCTTCAGCAATAATGATTGCTAGTCTTTTTTTTGCATGATCAAATGTAAATTTTCTAGTTAATTTATTATTTAAATATGCTGTTTTAAAAACAATATTTTCTAACATTACTATGCTTCCAATATCATAATCCATTTATATCACTCCATTAATAATTTATTTTAAATAAAATTCCATTCTTCAAAAATTAAGTTATATATTATCATTTTTTCACTACAAGGTCAAGTTAATCTTACGTTTTTCAAACTAACTAAATATCTATATTTAACTAATTCATGTTATAATTATAGTGGTGAAGTAAATTGAAAAAATTATTAATTATAATACTATTAATTATAATTCCTTTTAATGTCTATGCATATGAAAAAAAGGCGGTAACATTAAATAAATGCGTAGATGGCGACACTGCTTGGTTCAACTTAAATGAAGAAAAAATTAAAGCAAGATTTCTAGCTATTGATACACCTGAGTCAACAAATAAAATTGAATTTTTTGGAAAAGAGGCTAGCGAGTATACTTGTAATAAACTTAAAAAAGCTAATAAAATCGAAATAGAATATGATGAAAATTCAAACAAGTATGACAAATATAATAGAAACTTAGTTTGGGTTTGGATAGATAATGAATTATTACAAAATCTAATTATAGAAAATGGATATGGTAAAGTAGCATATTTATATGGAGATTATAAATATACTGATTTATTAAAAAAAAGTGAAAAAAACGCACAAGAAAAAAATATAGGGATATGGAATAAAGAAAATAATGAAATTCAAAAGTCTTCCAATGATAATGAATACGGATACAAGTTTTACCTGATTTGTATAATAATTTTAATTATATGTTACATATGCTCAAAAAGTTTTAGAAAAAATATTAATAAAAGAGTAAAAAAAAGAATAAAGGGATAATATTATAAATTAATCCCTTTATTTTTTTAATTTGTTATAAATTTTTAACATAAAATTATATAAATTATATTTTGGCTTTGAAATAATTAAATCAAACTCACCAATTAATTCTACTACTCTTCCACCAAAACCTTTTTTAAATTCGTATATTCCATACATATCATTATTTTCTTTTTCAAAATTTCCACTTATTCCATAAAAATTATATATATCGCACTTTCTCTTTAAAGCGTCTTTCATTGTAAACCATTTTATTAAGTATTGGGCGTCATAATGCATAAATTCTTCATAAGCGCCACCAAATAAGTTTAAATATTCTTTTCCACATATTATAGACATTGTTCCAGCTAGTGGTATCTTTGAACCATATTTTGATTTATATTCTTCATATAAATCTATTTTCTTTTTATTATCATCTATTTCTTTCAAATGGTAATCTTTTATATCTTGATAACTTTTAATCTTATCTATTTCATCTTGAAATTTTTTAATACCTAGTTCCACATCAAGATAACATATATTTATTATTAAATTATCACCTATTTTATCATACATGTTTTCATAATAAGAATATGGTCTATCTATAAAACCACGTCTTGAACTTGTATGTTCCATTATATTTTTATAATCCATCAATCTATCTTTTGAAATCTGTTCTATAATTAGTCCCTGTTTCTCAGTTCTACGTATGGTTTTTCTATAGTGTTTGTTAAAGCCTGCAAAAACATCTTCTTCAGTTTTATTTTTTAAATCTAAAACATACATCCAACGTGGCTGTAATTCTTTTGTTATATCTTTATTAAAACCATAATGCTTAAAACCATTATTTTTTAAAAAATCAACTATATTTGAGTTATCTACACCATTTTCTACTATATTACCATCTATGTCTCTTGTTTTATATTCAACATATGGATCAATTTTTAACATAAATCCTTTATTATTTTTTACATATTCTTTTATTTCAAGTATAAATTTTTTTAACAATTCTTTGTTATTATAATCTATTAAAAATCCCCTAGGGGCATAAAATAATTTCAATCCTAAAGGTAGTTTTTTTGACAAAACCATAGTAGCAGCTATAATTTTACTATCTTTTTTTAATCCAATTAAATCATAATTCCAACCACCAGCTTGTTTTAGTTTTCCCCAATATTCTTTTTGATGAAATGTTATATATTTACTTTTAGAAGCATATTCTTCGTATTCAGCGCTATTAAGTTTTTCTATATGCATTAATATCTCCTCCAAGTTTAATGTAATTATACCATTACATATAAATTATGTAAACTAAATTATTTAATATTAAAATAATATTTCAAAATATATTCCATCGTTATTTTTATATCAGGAAAAACGCTAATATTTTCTAAATCATTTAAAGAAAACCATCCTGCTTCTGTACTTTCTTCACTAATTACAGGATCACAATTATATGGGTTAAGTGGAACTGCTGGATAAATAATATCTATATGAACTTCCCCCATTTTATTTAAATTCTTTTGAATTCCAAGTGGGCGTATACAATCATTTTCTCTTGGAAATCTAACACCTAAAAGTTTAATTTTAATTTTCGTTTCTTCATATACTTCTCTAACTGCCGTTTCTTCTGGTAATTCGTCTGGTTCTATATGACCGCCTGGTTGAACCCATTTATCAAATTTTTTGTGTTTAACTAATAATATTTTTTTATCAAGTGGATTTATGATAAATGCAGAAGCGCAAAATTGTCTCATAGTATCACCAAATATATTTTAACACATTTTATCATTCAAGAATATCTTTTGTTTGTTCATTTACATTTTTTTCGTAAACTGTTAATTTTTCATTTATATCTAATGTTGCAAGTAAAATATTTGATGTATTTTTATAACCTTTAATTTTAAGTTCTTTTTGTAACCATTCTTTATTCTTATTAAAATTATTTAAATTTTTAATCATAATTTTAGTATCTATTATTACATTTGCGCATAATCCTTGTTTCTGCACCGGTAAATTCATATCTTGTATAGTAACATTTTGATTTTCTTTCTTTGGCATTATACTAACAATTCCATTAACTTCTAATATTGCATAATCAATTTGACTTAAGTCAAAATATCCGTTCATTCTACATTGTTCTAATAAATCGTTTATATCAAATTTTACTTTTTTTAAGTTTTTTTCTACTATTTTTCCTTTATCAATTAATATAGTTGGGATACCCATAAAAAATCTTCTAAGTGTTATACTTTTCATTGTCAAAACAGAAACTAAATATGCAATTAAACCAAATATTGACATTGCAAGTATGCCATTTTCAAATTGTGTATCAAGTGATGTTGTGATTTCAGCTGCAAAATTTCCTATTGAAATACCAATTACATAATCAAATACTGAAAGTTGTGATACTTGCTTTTTACCTAATAATTTTGTTATTACAAAAAGAACTATTAATGATATTATCGATCTGATTGCTACATCATCTAATTGTTTTATGTCCATGTTATCACCAATATTATTATTCATTTTTAGGCTTTTTTTATACTAAAACTTAAAAAAAATCTTTATTTTTCTATTAAATAAAGATTATTTAAAAGCACACCTGTTCCCTCTGCTACACATGTAAGTGGACTTTCTGCAATGTATACTGGAACATCTAATTCTTTTTGTAATAATTCATCTAATCCATTTATTAAGGCTCCTCCACCAGTTAATACAATTCCTTTATTAATTATATCTGCAGATAATTCTGGGGGAGTTTCTTCAAGAACTTTTTTAGTAGTTTCTACTATAATATTTACGCTTTCTTTTAAAGCTTCTTCTATTTCTGGAGCTGTTATGGTTATAGTGTTTGGAAGTCCTGTTGTTAAATTTCTACCTCTAACTTCCATTTTGTTGTTTTTATCACCTTTGTAAACTGTACCTATAGTTAATTTAATATCTTCTGCTGTCCTATCACCTATTAAAAGCTTATATTTTTCTTTAATATATTTAATTATGTCACTATCAAATGTGTTACCTGCTATTTTAATTGATGAACTAGTAACTATTCCACCTAGTGATAAAACAGCAATATCAGTAGTTCCGCCACCTATATCTATTACCATACTACCACTTGGAGCTGATATATTTAGGCCGGCTCCTGTAGCTGCTACTTTAGGTTCTTCCTCAATATATACTCTTTTTGCTCCTGTTCTTTCAGCAGCCTCTTTTATCGCATTTTTTTCTACTTGAGTTATATTTGATGGACAACAAATTAATATTCTAGGTTTTGTAAATAATGTTTTACCATTTACTTTTTTTAAAAAATAATCAAGCATAACTTCTGTGATTTCAAAATCTGCTATTACGCCATCTTTCATTGGTCTTATGGCTTGTACACTTCCTGGTGTTCTTCCAAGCATTTCTCTAGCTTCTACTCCTACTGCTAAAGGTTTTTTTGTTTCTGAATCTATTGCAACAACACTTGGTTCATTTAATACTATACCTTGTCCTTTTACGAAAATTAATACATTTGCTGTACCTAAATCTATTCCTATATCTTTTGTAAACATTATTTCCTCCTTTACTGTAATATGTTTAAGTATTTTTTTCTGGTTGATTCTCCACCTCTAATATGTCGTATATCTATATGATATTTTAAAATGTCTTCTACATTTTTGTATTTTTCTTTGTCTATTTTTAATAGTCTTTCATGCAAATCTTTATGTACTGTACTTTTTGATACTTTAAATAAACTGGCTATTTCTCTAACAGTCTTTCCTGTTTGTATAATATAGTTTGCTTCTTCTAATACTCTTTTATTAATATAATTCACTATAACACCTCTTTAGTAAATTATATTTTTAACTGATATTTTTATTCAAAAAAGAGCTTATGCCCTTCTATATTTCATTTGTTTTTTTACCAATGTAATTTAGTGGATTTACAGTTTTGTTATTTATGCTTATTTCAAAATATAAATGATTCCCGGAATCTTTATCTATATTTGAATTGCCACTTTTACCAATAACTTGACCTTGTGTTACTTGGTCGTTTTCTTTTACTGATACTTCACCTAAACTTTGATATATACTAACTATATTGTTTTCATGTTTAATTTCTATTACATTTCCTAAAATTTCATCTTGATGTACGGATGTTACTGTGCCACTTAGAATTGCTACTACATCAAATGTATCTTTTCCTTTGTAAGTTATTCCTGTGCTTGGTATATATGTTCCTTCATAATATATTATTGAATTTTTTTGTTCGTTTTCATCGCTAGCATAATCATAATATTTTTTTGTTATTGAAACACTTTCATCAATATAAGGATTAGCTATTTGTTCTATATTATTATTTGTTGTTGTATCGCTAACAACTGGAACTGTGTCTTCAAATATAGTTTTATTTACATATTCTGTAGTGTCTGGTTTTTTGTATAAAGACTTTTGTATTAAAAATATACTTGAAATTATTAATATAAATCCTATTGCATAAATAGTATATACTACTGGTTTTTTTAATCTTCTATATGTCATATTATCACCTCATTTAAGAGTTTTGACAATATTTAATATTTTATACAATTTTTTAAATTTTTTTTATTTTAGTTCCTTGGTAATAATGATATAAAATTTGATCATATGTATATCCTGCTCTTGACATTCCTTCTGCTCCATACTGACTCATTCCAACTCCATGACCATATCCTCTAGCAACCACTTTTATTGAATCATTATTTTGGGTTATAGTATAATAATTTGATTTTAGTCCCAATTTATTACATAACTCCCAGCCTGTAAATGTTTTATCATTTATTTTAATTTTTTTTATTCTACCTGTATTTGTTTTTGAAATTATTTCTACTGTTACCTTATCTTTATATTCTAATCCTAATAAATCATAAAATTTTTTTAAAGTGAAATAATATTCTTTATCATAAAGTGGAGATACAGAATCCCATGTAGAACTAACACTTCTTAAATAAGGAATTTCATTTGGAAATATATCTTCACTATTTTCGGTTACTCCAATACTTGTAGAAAAAAACAAGGCATCTATTATTTTTCCATTATATACTAAATATTCAGAATTTGTTTCTATCACTGCTTGTTTTACTTTATTTGAAAGTTCAGTATATCTATTTCCCCAATTTTGTTTTTGTTGGGTTTCATCTAAATATACCTGATTTTGTACTGTATCTATTACATCATATTCATTTTTTTTATTTGTTGAAAGTCGTTTCATTACATAAGTACGAGCAGCTACTGCTTGAGCTTTTAATGCTTCTAATGAAAACTCTGCTGGCATTTCACCTGCAAGCACACCTGATACATATTCTTCTAATGGAATTTCATCTATTTTTCCAGTTGCGTTTCTTTTTACTCTTACTTTCATATTAGCGGTATAATTAAATTTTATTTCATCATCATATATAAATAATGAAATAACTATGTATGGTATTATTATTATTAACAGAATTACATATATTATTTTTTTCATATTCATCACTATTGTTTATTATAGTTTTAAATAATAGAGTTTTTTGTCAAAAAAAATCACATTTCTGTGATTTATAATATTTTTGTATTAACAAAGAAGTCATAAAAGAAATTTGTTGTAGTATATGATAAGAAAATTGCTATTAAAAAATATAAAATTCTTGATTGATAATATCTATTTTTTTTAAATATACCATTAATATTTATACTATCTAATGCCCAAATAGATATTAAAAGTGAAAAAAGATAAAATATTCCTTTTATCATTTTTCCTCATAATTCGTTATCATATTAATTCTTCTTAAATGTCTTTCTTCATTTGTGAATTTTGTTTCTAAAAAAGTATCTATTATTTCTTTTAGTTCATCAAATTGTTTTTCATAGCTAATGGAAATTACATTGCAATTATTATCAATTTTGCAAAGTCTTGCTTCTTCAACATTGTCTACTTTTCCACATCTTATACCTTTTACCTTATTACAGGCTATACTCATACCTATACCTGTTCTACAAATTAATATTCCTAGATCTATATCTTTATTTATAATTGCTTCGCCTACTGAAAAAGCATATATAGGATAATCAGTAGATTCTTCTGTTTGACTTCCTAAATCTTTTACTGTATATTTTTTTGATTCTAAATATTCTTTTAATTTTAATTTTAATTTATACCCTCTATGATCGTTTCCTATTCCTATTACCATATTTTCTCCTATCTAAATAATGTCCATGGATTTACTCTTGTTGCTCCAGAACTGAATGGGGCACCTCCATACCACACAGCAAAATGTAAATGTGGGCCTGTTGCCATTCCTGTCATTCCAACATATCCTATTACTTGACCTCTTTCAACAGTTTGGCCTACTTTTAAACCAGAAGCATAAGAACTCATATGATTATATTGTGTGTAATATCCATTATTATGATTAATTACTACATGTATACCATTGACACTATCTCTAGCTACTTTTATTACGGTACCATTATTTGTAGCATAAATTTTTGATCCATATTTACCTGCAATATCAAGTGCACCATGTAATTCACGTTGACCAGTTATTGGATTAATTCTATAAGTATAATTTGAACTTATATAATAACTATCAATAGGCCATAACCAGTTACTAAGTGAACCAACTGACGGTAATACCCTAGAACCTTTTACAATGATTTTATCTGTAGCAGGTTGTAATACTTCTTTAGATATTTGTTGTACATATACTATAGTACCATTTACTAATTTTTCATTTTGTTTTGTTCGTGAAATTCCATTTTTTCCAACTTGTGTTACCGTTTCATAACCTGCTACCATAGTTGGATCTATTTTTTCCACAGTTTTATATAATTCCTCTATATCTGTCGTTGTTTCTTGTGATACAGTTACATTTAGCTTTGGATTTGTTATGCCAATCACCACTTCTTCTCCTACAGAAAGAATATTTGTTTCTTTTTTATATTTAGGATTTGACATTAAAAATTCTTCTACGCTAATTTTGTACTCATAGGCAACTTCTTCTATAGTATCACCTACTTTAACAACATGAGTTTTACTTTGTTGATTTTCACCAAATAACAAATATTTGCTTAATTGTGCGCTATCAGTATATATCTTTTCTGTTGAAGGAATATTCATTTCTTTAATTGTTATGTTATTATCAATATATATATCCGTTATATATTGACCTGTTTCCTTTATTTGTTCTTGAGTATTATTTTTATACGCTTCATATTTTTCAGTTCCCACGTATGCATTTATAACCATTTCTACCGCATTCGTGAAAATATCTTTTGATAAAACATATATTTTTTCAGTGTTTTTTCCATTTTGAATTGTTATTTGATATCCTCTTAATGTGAAATCACTTTTTTTCTTTATTTTTTCATATATCGATTTTATATCTTCTATGTTATTATTATAACTTATTTCTTTTTTTATTTCTAAACCATTTGGAATAAAAACTTCATTTACTAAATACTTTTCTTTTATTTCTTTTTGTTCTTCATTTATATATTTTTCTAATTGATCTTTTGATTCAATTTTACCTAACAATTCACCATTTAAATAAACTTTGTAGTACGTGTTTGGTTCAACATTTTTTTCATATGATAAACTTAAAAAAGCAGTTGCTGCAATCACTATTACAATTAAAAACATCAGTAAAACTTTTTTCATATGAACCTCCTTATATATTATATAAGCGAGTATAACTACTCGCTTATATTAGTATTTTGTAGTTCTATTTGTAAACCTAGTTCCTCTTTGTGGAAAATTAACTAATGTTCTTGGATTAACACTTTTTGCTATATAAGTATTCCAAGAAGTATAATCAGTTAAATATAAACCGTATGCTGTTGCGAAATGTAAATGTCTACCCGTAGAACATTTGTCCCAAGTTTCAACACTAGGATCGCCACCCATTATTGCAATTTTAGTATCTTTAGTTACAGTGTCACCAACAGAAACTAAAATAGATCTTAAATGTACATATGATGTTGTATATGTAACTCCATTTATCTTATGATGTATATAAATTCTATTACCACCACAACTTGATTTCCATATAATACCAGCAACTATTCCTGCTGCAGATGCATAAACATCAGTACTTCCAGTTAAATCAAGTCCACTATGAAAATCTGTAACAGTTCTTCCATTTAATCTATAAGTTCTATAACCAAATTCACTACTAAAGCCACCAGATATTATTGGTCTCCAAAATTTTGTATCAGCAGGCAATTGACCTCTTGTACAAACATTTATATCATCAGTATCTTTACATCCATACTGTTTTTCATACATTTCAATGGCTTCTCGTCTAGATGCTATTTCATCTTCTATATCCATTGACAAATCTACAATTTCATCTAATTGATTTCCAAGACTATCTAAACTTTTTGATAATTCTTGTTGTTTTTGTTCTAAGTTTTTTATGTCTTTCGATAATTTTTCTTGTTTTTCTTTATTTTTTACAATCATATTGTTGTATTCGTCTACCAACGAATCATTATATTCAATAAGTTGTTCGCTGATTGCTACTCTATATATAAAATCTGTAAATGTTTTTGCACCCATTGCATAATCTAAATACATTGTGCTACTACCAGAAATCTGATAAAAACTCATGATATCTTTAATTTGTTGTTTTTTTGATTGTATATCATTTTTTAGTTGTTCTATTTCTTGTGTTAAATTTTGAATTTCCTCTTGACTACTTTCTATTTCTTGCGTAGCATTACTTATATTTTTTTTAATATTATTTATCTGATTTTCTGTTAATTTTTTATCATTTTGCGCAGCATTATATTCATTTATGCTTTTTTGCAACTCCTGCTTTAAATCGCCTAATGTTTTTGCATAAGTTACATCTGGAACTATTATAGTAGTTAGTATAAGCATAAAGACTAAATTTAAATTAATAAGCTTTTTAAAAAATCTAATTATATTTTTCATTACCTAACCTCTACTTCCATATTTAAATTATATCACATATAAATTTTTTCGCAAGTAAATAAAAATCCTTTATTTTTTCTTTAAAGGATTTTTTAATATCTTTTTAATTTTAGATTTTACTTTTGCAATCCATGATGGACCAAATACATCTGAAATTAAATTGATTTTATTTGCCAAATAAAAATATACTACTATTCCAACACTTGAATATATTGCTATTAACAATATTGATTTTAATCGTGTAACAGCTGTTAAAGGGATTACAAAAGTAAGAGCTGATAAAATCAATAACATTATTATTAAACAGAAAATAGTTTTGAAAACTGATTTTATAATTTCTTTATAGTTGAATTTAAATTTTTTCTTTAAAGATATCATAATAAATAATATAGCACTACCTTGTATAATAATATTAGTTATTATCGTTGAATAGTAAGCAGGTATTCCAATATATTCGAGTAAATACATCATAGGAGCATTAAGTAATATCTTTAAAATTAAATTTCCAATTATAGCAGTTAAAGAAATTTTAGATTGATTTAAAGTTTGAGCCAAATTCAAAGCTATTATGTGTATACAAAAAACTATTGCTTGAAGAATATAAAATCTAAATATATTAATACTTAATTGGTCATAACCATAAAATGCTATCCATACCGGTTGAGCTAGGAAACTTAGTCCAAAAGACATTGGTATTACTATAAATAATATTGATTTATAAGCCTCATTGATTTTTTTATTAACATCCTTCATATCTTTTTTTGCATAACTACCGGATACGTTCGGTATTAAACTAGTTATTAATCCAAGACCTACTGATGCAACTATCATATTTAATTTTGTCGCCCATGTAGCAACAACACCTAATGTTGTTTCTGCAACTGATACATCATAACCTAATTTCACCATTGTCTTAACAACCGTAAATGAATCGACCATACCAAATGCAGATCTGATTAAATCAATTACCACGAATGGTAAAGAATAAAATACTATCTTTTTAAATAATTCTTTTTTTTTAACTTTTGGTTCATTCATCGATGTTGTTTTAAATTCAGAACTATGTTTTTTTATTTTTACTTTTAGATATATATATGAACTCAAGGCTGCGATAGTTGCTGCAAATATTGCTATATAAACAGCAAAATTTATTGGCATATGAAATATTTTAACAGTAAGATAACTCCCTACTACTATTATCAATACTCTAACTACTTGTTCTATTAAATTTGATATACTAGTAGTTGTAATCATTTTATGTCCTTCAAGGTATCCTCTTAAAACACTTTGTTGTGGGACAATAAGTAACGCTACTGAAACAATTCTAATAGCAGTTGATACATCTTCCAATGTATTTCCGCCTTGTATATTTCCAATGAACATATAAGCAATGTTATCAGCAAACACAAACAATAAAAGAAAAGCAATTAACCCTATTATAATTATTATGTGAGAGGACATTTTATATATTTTTTCTTTTAAACTATAATTTTCCAAAGCATTATATTCACTTACTAATTTTGCTACCGCTACAGGAATACCACAGGTTGAAAGACTTAGAAAAATTGCATATATAGAATATGCATAGCTATATAAAGCTCCGCCTTTATTACCTATAATATCATAAAAGGGAATGACATATAATAATCCCAACACCTTACATAACAAAATTGACACCGTTGCTACAAATGCACCTTCTATAAAGGAATTTTTTTTCATATTTCACTTTCCATTCTAAAACATTACAATTATAACATTAATATTTTTAATTGTAAATTCCAATTACAACTTTCATTAATTGGCATTTTGTAGTATTATTATATAGAGGTTAAATTATAAGGAGCTGAAAGAAATGAATTTTCAAGAAATCACAGAAAAAGAATACACATCATTTTTAAATAATCACCCCCTAAGAACATTCCTTCATACACCGAATATAGCTAAAATGAGAGCCGTAGATGGTTGGGAGCACATATATTTAGGTATTAAAAATAATAATAAAATTATTGCTGCTACAATGTTGCTTTCAAGAAATGAGTTTGCTAGTAAAAAAGAATTTTATGCAATAAGAGGTTTTTTAATCGATTATAATAATTATGAACTATTGAAATTTTTTACCACATGTATAAAAAAATATATAAGAAAAAATAACGGGTTTATTTTAAGAATTGATCCTTATATCATGAAACAACAAAGAGATGTAAATGGAGATATAGTACAAAGTGGTATAAATAATAAAAGAATAATAGAAAATTTAAGAAATTTAGGTTTTAAAGAAAGAAATCCGGAACAAGTCAAATGGATGTTTACACTTGATATAGAAAATAAAACACTTGAGCAAATACTTAAAGATATGAAACCAAACACCAGAAATTCTATTAATAAAACATTCAAAGAAAATCTAATTATTAGAACATTAGAATATGATGAATTAGATAAATTTGTAAAAATTACTGATGATACAAGTAAACGTAGAAACTTTGCTAATAAAGGAATTGAATATAATCATGAAATGTATAAACTTTTTGGTGATGAAGTTAAATATGTTATAGCTGAACTTGATACAGAAGACTATTTAAATAAACTCAATTTGGAATATGAAAAAGAAAATAATACATTAAAAAAATTAAATAACTCTAATAGTAAAAAATTCATTGAACAACAAAGTAAAGTTAATATTTTATCCAAAAGAATTAATGAAGCTTTGCTCTTAAAAGAAAAGGGTTCTAAAATTCCTTTAGCTGCAAGTATGTTCATGTTATATGGTTACGAAATAATATATTTATTTAGTGGAAATTATAAAGAATATATGAATTTGCACGCACAATATAGAATACAATATGAAATGATTAAATACGGAATTGAGAATGGATACAAGATATATAATTTTTATGGTATTAGTGGGAATTTCGATCCAGATGATGATAGATATGGTATATATGCCTTCAAAAAAGGATTTAATGGTACTGTTGTAGAACTAATTGGTGAATATGATATCCCAGTTAATAAAATTTATTACTTTTTATATAAAATTATTAATCTTTCAAAAAAATGTATTAAAAAAATTATTAAGTTCAATAAATAAATCCAAAGTTGTTTAAAGACAGCTTTTTTTATAATAAAAAAAACAGCTTAAGCTGTTCTTCCAAATTTACGATTAAATTTTTCTACTGCTCCTGTTTTCTTAGTAGTAGTACCTTGTCCACCGTTAAAGAATGGATGGCATTTATTACATACTTCTAGGTGTAGTTCTTTTTTATTTGATTTTACTGTAAAAGTATTACCACATGCACATGTAACTTTAGTATCTACATATTCAGGATGTATTCCTTTTTTCATATATATCTCCTTCCGCCATGACAACCAATATGTCATAGAAATTTACTAAAATAGTATAACAATAAATTTATTAAAAAGCAACTATTTTTTAATCTTTTGATTTTCCAAATAATGAAATTAATCTATAAAATAGGTTTATAAAATCTAAATATAATTGAAAAGCACAAAAGATTGATAGATTTTCTTGATCAGGAATTACATTTTGTAAATATTTTACTTTTTGCATGTCATATGCAATATAACCTAGGAAAATTATGATACCTGCATAACATAATATTAAATCTATTGTTTCTGAACCTATAAACAAATTAATTAAGGTTACTAGTACAAGCGCTATTAAACCCATTAATAAAACTGTACTTATTTTTGACAAATCTAATTTTGTTACCTTTCCAATAAATGCAAATATTCCAAATAACAATGATGTTACTGCAAATACATATATAATTGATGTTATTTCATATACCACGAATACAAATGATAAAGATAATCCTGTTGTAAATGAATAAACAAAGTAAAGTATTTTAGCTGTCATTGGTTGCATCTTTGTTATTCTAGCAGATAAGAAAATAGCAATAAATACTTCTATAATAAGTATACCAATAACATATCCGGGTTTTATTAAATTAAATAGCATATTTACATTTGTTGATACAAAATAACCTGTCAAAAATGATACTAATAAACCTAAAAATAACCATAAATAAATTTTTGAATATAATTTATTTTCCATCTTATACCTCCTTTTGTTATTATATCATATATTTTAATATATATATATAATATTATATTTATTACATAATTTTTCTACCCTAGAGTTTACATAATCATCTATGTTTGAATCCGTTTCTATTTTTATAAATTCTATTTTTTCCTTACTATACATTCTTAATAATTTAAACAGTTCATCTAAATCTATTATTATGCTATCAATATCATCATATAAATAAATTTCTGATTCATTAATTATTGATTTTATATCATTATATCCTACATTAACTGTTATATAATCTGCTTTTATAATATAATTTAAAATCGTTTTATTATCTATTTCTTTTTTAAATTTTATATCATTTATTATATCTGTTATCCTATAGTTTTTATTTACATACTTTGTATTAAAGTTAAGTAATTTGTTGTTCTTTTCTAAATTACTTTTTTTATCATTTATATAATCTAAGTTTGAATCAATTCCTAATACAAGGTATGATTTTTTTGTTACCTTTGTACCTGAATATATTAATATTACTATTAAAATAATTGATAATAAGAAGAAACATTTTTTCATTTTTCACCTCAAAAAAAAGTAGATAAATCTACTTTAATTATATTTTATTTAATACTCTTCTATTCTTAATTTCGCACCTACATTGTTTAATTTTCCAACTATATTATCATATCCTCTTAATATATGTTCAACTTCTTTAACTACAGTTGTCCCCTCAGCTATTAAACCTGCTAATATTAAACATGCTCCTGCTCTTAAGTCTGTTGCTATTACTTCTTTTCCAATTAATTTTGTTGGACCGTTAATTTTTAATTTATTACAATCTATTTTTATATCTGCTCCCATATTATTTAAATATTCTACATTTAAAAATCTATTTTCGTATATTGTTTCTTCTACTATAGATGTACCACTAGCTTGTGTAAACAATGCAGTTATTGGCTGTTGTAAATCTGTTGGGAATCCTGGGTAACCTAGTGTTTTAATTGATGAAGAACATAAATTTGGTGTTGATGATACCACTACTGAATCTGAATTAATTTCTAGTTTTACATTCATTTCTTGTAATTTAGAAGTTAACGATTCTATATGGCTTGGTATTACATTATCAATTTTTAAGTTATCCCCAATCAAAGCACCTGCTATTATATAGGTTCCCGCTTCTATTCTATCTGGTATTACTTCTGTAAATGCTTTTCCCAGTTTTTCTACACCTGTTATAGTTATTGTACTAGTACCGGCACCAATTATTCTAGCTCCCATATTATTTAAAAATGTAGCAATATTTACTATTTCTGGTTCCTTAGCTGCATTTTCTATTGTTGTTATACCTTTTGCTTTTACTGCTGCAAACATAATATTTATAGTTGCACCTACCGATGCTATATCCAAATAAATCCTATTTCCTATTAATTCTTTTGCTTCTATAGTAAATTTATTTTTTGTTTCAGTAATTTTTGCTCCTAAAGCTTCAAATCCTTTTAAATGTAAATTAATGGGTCTTGCTCCTATAGAACAACCACCAGGAAAATATATTTCTACTTTTTTATATTTTCCTAATAAAGCACCCATAAAATAATAAGAAGCTCTTAATTTTTTTGCTTTTTCTTCTGGTATTTCTTTATTTACTATAGTTGATGAATCAATTGTAACTAATTCACCTTGACGTGTTACTTTTGCACCTAAATATTCTAATATTTCACTTAATGCATCTATATCCGAGATACTTGGAACATTATCTATTTTTACTTCTTCATCACACAAAATGGCAGCTGGAAGAAGCGCTACGGCACTGTTTTTTGCACCACATATTCTTATTGTACCTTTTAATCTATGTTGACCTTCTATTATTATTTGTTTCATAATATCCTCCACTACTATATTAATATGTTTTTTTCTTACTATGGTGTTTATTGCCTTATTAATTAATTTAAAAATAGTATTTACCACCATTATAATTATAATTTGTTTTAATATATTTATCAAGTAATTTATTTTTTTTAGTGTAAATAAAAACTATATTATTTTAAATAAATATAGTAACGCAAAGATAATTATAATTATTCCACCTATTAATGTAGATATTTTTCCTATTTTTTCATTAATGTATTTTCCTGTTTTTAACCCTACATATGTAAATAAAAAACTTATTATAGAAAATATACTTGATGCTAATATATTTTTATTTGTTATTGCATTTAAACCTATACCAACTGAAAAGCTATCTATACTAACTGCAAATCCAAATAGTATCATTTGTGATATTTTTAATGGAAATGTTTCTTTTTCTTCTTTAAATAACTCTATTATCATTTGTATTCCTATTATCGTGAATATAAGAGCAATAATTATATTTGGCTCAATTTTAATTATTTTTAATATTAAAATTCCAAATAAATTTCCTATTTGTGGCATTATAAAATGATATATTCCAACTATACAAGATAGTAAAATTATATTTTTTTTATCTAATCCTATTGTTCCATAAGCAAGGGAAAGTGAAAAAGCATCCATACTTAATGTTACTGCAATTATTACTAATAATATTATTTCCATAATAAAAGCCTCCTATAAAATTATATTTATATAGGAAACTTTTATACTTATTATAAATATTTATCTATTATTTCTTTTATTAATGATTTATATTCTACAGTATCACTTTCTTCTGCTTCTAAAACACATAGTGGAGGAAATAAAACACACCACCAATTATTTCCTTTTCCTTCTCCTATAGTAACAAGAAGTGATTCATAATAACCTTCTTTGTAAATGATTCCTTTGAAATCCTTTTGTGGAAAGTAATTTAGCCCTAAATTAATATTATAGTTTTTATGATAATTGTTTTTATTAAATATTTCATTTATGTTATTTTCTAATGCATTCATATTATCTTTTAGTTTTAGTTTTGTTGTTTGAACATTATCTTTAGTGGTAATTAATGTGTTAATTTCTTTTTGAAGTGACTTAGCTACTTCTTTTTTTATTGTCTGGTCATATTCGTCATTGCTATTGGCTACCACTCTTAATCTAATTGATTCTTCTGGTATTTTTACTTTTTCTTCAAAAATATTTCCTATTATATAAAACGATAATATTATTAATATAAATGTAATAAATGGTTTCAAAAAAATCATCCTTTCTATTTAATAGTGGACGATTATAATTTTTTTATTCATTATTTATGATAAGTTTCGTTATTTAATATTTTATATGCTCTATATACTTGTTCAAGTAATATTACTCTAAATAATTGATGTGGGAAAGTCATATCTGAAAAAGATATTTTATAGTTTGATATTTTTTTAATTTCGTCATGTAATCCTGATGAACCACCTATTATAAATGTAATATTTGGATTTATTATTTGTGTTTTGTCTATAAATTGTGAAAACATTTCTGAAGTCATTTTTTTACCTTCTATTTCTAAAGTTACAATGTAATCTTTTAAATTTAAAACTTTTAATATGTTTTCTTTTTCTTTAATTAATGAATTATTTTGTTCATCAGGAACCTCAATTATTTCAATTTTTGTATATTTTGTTAATCTTTTTTTATATTCATTTATTGCTTCTACATAAAATTTTTCTTTTATTTTTCCAACACATATTATTTTTATCATACTTCTATTAACTCCGTTTTTTCATTCTGATGCGCAATTATTATTTCACAATTATCAATATTTTGTTCTTTCAATGTTTCATATGCTAAAGATGGTGTGTTATTTTCTTCACTTAGATGGGCTAGTACTATATGCTTTGTTTTTTCTCCAGCTAATTGTTTTAGATATCTGGACGAATCTTTATTTGATAAGTGCCCTTTATCTCCTAGTATTCTTTGTTTGATGTGATATGGATATTTTGGATTTTCCATAAGTAAATCCACATCATGATTACTTTCAAATACATATAAATCTCTATTTTTTAATAATTTATAATTTCTAATATTTATATATCCAGTATCTGTTACATAAACAATTGATTTAGTTTCAGATTCTATTAGATATCCATTAGAATCTGCTACATCATGCGAAGTTTTAAATGGAGTTATTTTTAAAGAGCCTATATTTATTGTATTTTCTATAAATTCATAATTTGGTAAATTAAGGTTTAATTCCTTATACATTGGTAATGTCAAATATACTTTTGTATTGTATTTTTTTGTAAATACTTTTAATGCACTTGTATGATCCGTATGGGTATGTGTTAAAAAGATTGCTTGTATTTTATCTGGTGTTGTATTTAAATCTTTTAAATTTTTTTCAATATATAATGATGTTGTACCTAGATCTATCAATATCTGGGTTGAATCATCTTTTATATAACAACAATTTCCTTTTGAACCACTTGATAAAACTGATACTTCCATTTTATTCTTCCTTTAACATATTTACGAATGTAGAAGTATTTCTTTTAAATATTAAATCAACAGTTGTTGTTGGTCCATTACGATGCTTTGCAATTATAAATTCACTTTTGCTTGTATTTTCATCTATTGATGTTTCTTTTGTATAGTAATCATCTCTATATAAGAAAGCAACTATATCTGCATCTTGTTCTATTGAACCAGATTCTCTTAGATCACTAAGTAATGGTCTTTTATCTTCTCTACCTTCTACTGTACGTGAAAGTTGAGCTAAAGCTATTACTGGTATTTTTAGTTCCATGGCAAGAGTTTTTAATGATCTAGAAATTTCTGAAACTTCTTGTTGTCTATTTCCGGCATATCTTGCAGAACCACTAATTAATTGTAAGTAATCTATTATTACAATACCTAACCCCTTTTCTGAAGAAGCTAAACGTCTACATTTAGCCCTTATTTCTCCAATTGTCATACCTGGAGTATCATCTATAAAAATTTTGGTTTCTGCTAGTTTACTTATAGCTTCGTTTAGTTTTTTCCAATCTTCATTTTCCAAATGTCCTGTTCTAAATTTTTTACCTTCTATTTGACCTATTGATGAAAGCATTCTGTTTATTAATTGTTCTGCACCCATTTCCATATTAAATAATGCAACTGTCTTTCCTGATTGAATAGCTATATTACTTGCAAGATTTAAGGCAAATGCAGTTTTTCCCATTGCTGGACGAGCAGCTATTATTATTAGTTCATTTTCATGAAATCCTGATGTAATTTTATCTAAATCATAAAAACCTGTTGCTAATCCAGTTATTTCACCTTTTGTTTGAGCTAGTTTTTCCAAATCATTTTGTGCTTTATATAGAACTTCTTGAATTGACTTAAATTCTGTCCCTTTTTTAGATTTTACTACATTAAGTATCTTTTTTTCGGCATTATCAAGTATCTCCGAAATATCATTTTGTGAATTATATCCCTCTGTTGCGATTTCTGCTGATGTATCGATTAGTCTTCTACGAATTGCTTTTTCTTCTACAATTTTTATATATTCATCTATATTTACAGCTGATGGAACTGTATTAATTATGTCAGTTATATATTCAACTCCACCTACTTGTGACAAAATATTTTTATTTTCTAATTCAGATGTTACGGTAGTTGCATCTATTGGTATATTTTGTTCTGCTAATAAACTCATTACTTCAAAGATTTTTCCGTTTGCTTCTGAATAAAACAAATCTTTGTTAAGTGTTTCTACTGCTTTTTGTAATGCATATTTGGATAAAAACATTGCCCCAAGTACAGATTGCTCTGCATCTAAGTTACAAGGCATCTTTTTTTCTTGCACATTAATCACTTCCTTGTTAATTCAATTTTAAGAATTGCTGTTACCTTTTTATGTAAATTTATTTCAATATTATGGAAACCTAATGAGGATATTGGTTCTTCTAAATGGATCTTTTTCTTATCTATTTTAATGCCTTTATTTGATAATTCTGTATGGATTGTTTTTGTACTAACACTTCCAAATACCTTATCTGAAGCTCCCGTTTTTACTGGTATTTTGATTTTTAATTGTTCTATTTTTTGTTTTAATTCTGTACATTCTTTTATATTTTCTTCTTCTTGTTTTTGTGCTTCTTCATTTTGTTCACTAAGAATTTTTAAACTTGTTGGCGTTGCCATTACCGCATATCCATTTTTTATTAAGAAATTTTTACCATATCCATCTGAAACAGTTTTAACTTCTCCCTTTTTTCCTTGTCCTTTTACGTCTTTTAAAAATATTACTCTCATATTACACCTCACCTAATTATTTTTAATAATTTTTCTTTTGCTTCTCTTATTGTTTTATCTTGAAATTGTGCAGCTGCTGATGTTTGAGAACCTCCTCCACCTAAAGAATTCATTATTTGTTGTACATTTATGTTACCAATTGAGCGCGCACTTATTGAAACTTTATTTTGTTCTATTTTTCCTATAACAAATGAAGCTTCTACATCTTCAAATTGTATTAATTCATCAGCTACTTCTGCTAAATCTTTTTGGTCATATATTTCATTATTCAATATACATATAATCATTTGGTCATTAACCATGTAACTTCTTTTGATAATGTTTGCTTTTTTAATATAGTTTTCCCTTGTTTCTTTTAATATTTCTGTTTTTATTTTGCAATCAGCTTTTAAATCTAATAGAATTGAGGAAGCTAAAAATGTTTTTGATGTTGTTTTCATCATATAGCCATTTGTATCTACTTCTATACCTACTAGCAATAATGTTGAAACAAGACTAGATGGTTGTATGTGCAACTGATTCATAAAGAATGTTATAATTTCAGAGGCACTTGAAGCATTATTATCTATAAGTTCATAAATAGAGTTTATTTTAAGATTCTCATCTATTACGTGATGATCAATTATTATTGTATCTAGTTCTAGTAAATCTTCGTTTTCAATTAATTTTTTATTGCAAAAATCCATTGCTATTAATAATGTATCTTTATCTATTAACTCTTTTGATTTTTGGAAATCTATTAAGTTATATATTTCTTTTGCATCTTTAAGTGCTTGAATACCTTTTTCTAATGATTTATTTATTTTGTCTAACGAAATATAAACATATGCTTCTTTTTTTAATTTTTTACAAATTTCATACATTCCTAAAGAGGATGCAAAGCTATCAAAATCAGGATTTTTATGGCCTGTGATTATTATTCTATCATATTTTTTTATTGTTTTGATTATTTTTTTTAATGCGTTATTCATGATTCACCTTCTATATTGTATTATACTATACTTTAATGATTATTAAAAGGAATAGTTTCCTATTCCTACTCATTATTTTTTATTTTATTTGCAAGTGATTTTATTCTATTAAATCTATGATGTAAACCTGATTTTGTAAGTGTTGAATTTGTTTCTATTGAAATTATTTCAGCTAATTCTTGTAATGATGATTCAGGGTATTTTATTCTATAATCAGCTGCTATTTTATCTTTTTCTGATAATAAATCAAATAATTTTTTTTCTTTTATCAAATTGATTTCATTTATTTGGTTAGTAGCTGTTTCTATTATTTTATCTACATTTGCTTGTTCACAATTATTAAGTCTGTTAGTCATATTTTTATGATCTCTATATATTCTTATATCTTCATAATAAAGAACAGCTTGGTTTGCGTTTATAATTCTTAAAAAATCTCCTATTTTTTCTGCTTCTTTTATATATACCATATATCTATTTTCACGTTTAAGATACTTACTATTTAATAAATATTGATTTAATATGTTACTTATAAATTCAGCATATTCTTTTGTTTGAACTATAAACTCTAAATGATATCTTGATTTTTTAGGATCATTAATGCTCCCACACGAAAGAAATAATCCTCTTAAATATGATCTTGTTAAGTTATCATCATCTATTATATATTCTTCAGGTATGTTATTTTTATTAAGACCAACAGTATTTAAGAATAATGATATATCATATTTTAATTCAATTATATATATATATGATTTATTATAATTATATCCTTTTCTAACGGTAATTTTAGGAATCATTTTGTATATATTTTTTTCTAAATTATATATTCTTCTAGCTACACTGGCATTTTCTGTTGAAATTTTTATTGTATCTAAAATTTGAGATGAATTACTTACTATAGCTGATAGTTCAGATATTTGTTCAATTTGATTGGCTTCATTTATTTCTTTTTTACTTATTTCGTTTTTTACGTTACTTGTAAATGACATATACCTATAATAAGAATGTAAATATATTTAAAGCCACCTTTATTACATCATGTCTTAACATATCGTCTTCTATTTTAATCAAGTTATCAGATATAATTTGAACTCCTAATTTTTCCACTTCTTTTTTATCGAATATAACAGGATCTTTTTGCTCTAAAGTTTGATATTTTTCTGCTATATCAACGTCTATATGTCCATCGTTTACTATAACAACATCTACTTTTCGTTTTCCTAAATATTCATTCAATACTTTTATGTGATCACTTACTGTAAAATCATCTGTTTCACCAGGCTGAGTAACTATATTACATACATACATTATTTTTGCATTTGATAAATCCATAGCTTCTTTTACTTCTGGTGATATTAAGTTTGGTATTATACTTGTATATAAACTTCCCATACTTAAAATAATAAGGTCTGCTGTTTTGATTGATTCAATTGCTTCTGGTGTTATCTGTGGATTTTCTTTATAATAAACTTTTTTTATTTTTTTACCAGTTTCAGTAATAAAATGCTCTCCTTCTACTATTGTACCATCAGTCATTTCAGCTACAAGTGTTAAATCACCTTTCTCTGTTAATGGTAATACCTTCCCTTTTAAATTTAAAACTTTACCTAAAGCTTCTATTCCATCTGACATAGATCCTGTAATATTAGCCATAGACTGTAATAAAAAATTGCCTACAGCATGCCCGTTTAAATATCCATCTGTCTGAAATCTGTAATTAAACATTTTTTCAAATAAAGGTTCTGTTTCTGAAAGTGATATTAAAACTCTTCTTATATCACCTACCGCTGGTGTATTAAATTCTTTTCTTAATCCACCTGTGCTTCCACCATCGTCACAAACAGATACTATAGCAGTTAAATCTATTGGAAATTGTTTTAATCCTCTTAATAAAGTGGACATTCCATTTCCACCACCTAATACAACTACTTTCTTATTCATTCGAACCACCCTTAACAATTATACTATACATTTGATTTTAAAACAATTAAAAAAGACATTATAGTCCTTTAATATATTTTATGACATTAATTGCTGAGGTTGCTCCTTCACTTGCTGCCGTTACTAATTGGTATATATCTTTTTTTATTATATCACCACATGCATATATACCCTTTATACTTGTTTCCATTTTATCATTAACAATGATGTAATTGTCTTGTGTTTTTAGTCCTAATTTCGATAAGAAATACGATGTTGGAATTAATCCAATATATATAAACAAGGCACTTGCATTTAATATTTCATCTGTGTCTAATTTTATTCCAGTTAAAATTCCATTTGATTCTATTAATTCTTGTATTGTTGAATTATATTTTATATTTATATTTTGTTTTTTATTTACTTCATCTATTAAAATTTGATCTGCTGTAAATTTATCTTTTCTATGAACAATTGTTACGGTTTTAACTATATCACTTAAAAGTAGACTTTCTTCTAATGCGCTATTGCCTCCACCTTGTACTATAACATCCTTATTTTTATAAAAATATCCATCACATGATGCACAATAACTAACACCATGTCCTACTAATTTATCCAAATTTTTTAAATCTGGTTTTCTTGGTTCACGACCTGTTGCAATAATTATGGTTGATGTCTTATATTCACAATTATTCGTTTTAACTATTTTATATTTTTCTTGATTTTCTATATCAACTACATTACCATATGTTATTTCTATACCTAATTTTTTTAATTGCTCCAACATTTTTGATACTAGGGTTGGTCCATCACCTAAATATCCTGGATAATTATCTATTCTACTTGTTTTATTTATTTGACCACCTGGCATGTTACTTTCAATGAGTAGTATTTTTTTATCTGAACGTTTTAAGTATATTGCTGATGTTATTCCGGCAATCCCAGCTCCTATTATTATTGAATCATACATTTTATCATTCCTCACAATATTTTTTATTTTTTCTTGATACGAATATTATTATTATTCCTATAATTATCAAAATTATTGATATTATTTGTGCTTGTTTCAATATTCCAAATAGCATTAAACTATCTTGTCTTAAAGACTCAATAAAAAATCTTCCGACACTATACCATATAAAGTAAGTTCCAGTTAATTGTCCTGTTTTTAATTTATTTGTATGTTTTAATATTATTAAAAATATAAAGCCTAATATATTCCACAATGATTCATATAAAAATGTTGGATGGTAATAAACACCATTTATATTCATTCCATTAATTATAAACTGTGGAATATGTAATTGTTTAAGATTATCCAATGTTGTAACTGGTCCATATGCCTCTCCATTGAAAAAATTTCCCCATCGTCCAATTGCTTGAGCTATGATGACACCTACAACAATCATATCAGTCATTTCTAATATTGAAATTTTATGTTTTTTTGTCATAATAATTATTGTTATTAATCCAGCTATTATACCACCATGAATAGCAAGTCCACCTTCCCAAACCTTAAATATATCTAATGGATTATTAATATATTGTTTATATTCAAATATTACATAGTATAATCTAGCACCAATTAATCCAAATATTATTGTATAGAAAAATAGGTCTTCTATAAATTTTTTAGGAATATTTTTTTTATTTGCTTCCCTTAAAACTATCGTACAAGCAGTAAGTATACCTATTAGAATAAATATTGAATACCAATATATTGATATATTTCCGATTTTTAAAAATATTGGATTCATTTTAATTTTCCTTTCTAAATAACCAATCTATTATTTGTGTTAATATAAACTTCATTATAGAAATAAATACTGCTATTAAAAAAACTACTAAAATATTTCCAGGCAAGTTAAAGTGATTCCCCATTACAAATGCTACAAAATATAGTATTATTACATTTATACATGGATAAAATAATCCAAGTGTTAAACCAGTTATTGGAAGTGTTAACCAAAAAAGAAGTGGTTTTACTGTTTTATTTAATAAATATATTAAAACTGAAGCAAGTAAACACCAAACACCAAAACAACTATTATCTATATAAATGCTTTTTTTAAAGATTATACAAGCACACATTAAGATAAATGAATAGCCAATAATTTGTAAAACCCACTTCATGATTTTTTTAATATTTATACGTTTACGTTTCATAATTCATCTCCATTTTAATTATAACATGTATTTTATGAAATATATTCTAATTATTGCTTTTTAATTCAAATAAAGCATCTCTAAGTTCTGTTGCTCTTTCAAAGTCTAATTCTGACGCAGCCTTTTTCATTTCTTCTTCTAATTTTATCATTAATTTTTTTTCTTCTACTTTTGTAAGTTTTTTTGTTTTAGCATTATCTGTTTTAACATTTGAAACTACATCTCTTATTTCTTTTATTATTGTTTTAGGTATTATATTGTGTTCCTCATTGTATTTTATTTGAATTTCTCGTCTTCTTGCTGTTTCTTTGATTGCTATATCCATTGCTTCACTTATTGTATCTGCATACATTATAACATGTCCTTCACTGTTTCTTGCAGCTCTTCCTATTGTTTGAATTAAACTTCTTGAACTTCTTAAAAATCCTTGTTTATCTGCATCTAATATTGTAATTAAAGAAACTTCTGGTATATCTAATCCTTCACGTAATAAGTTTATTCCCACAAGTACATCATATGTACCAATTCTTAAATCTCTTATTATTTTAAGTCTATCAAGTGTTTTAATTTCACTGTGTAAGTATGCCACTTTTATGTTTAATTTCTTTAAATAATTTGTTAATTCTTCTGCCATTTTTATTGTTAATGTTGTTATAAGTGTTCTTTCATTTTTTTCTATTCTTTTATATATTTGTTCTACAATATCATCTATTTGATTTTTTGTTGGTTTTACTTCTATTGTAGGATCTAATAATCCAGTTGGTCTTATAATTTGTTCTATTATTCTATTATTTGATTTTTCTATTTCATAATCATTTGGAGTTGCAGATACATATATAACTTTATCTATTTTTGCTTCAAATTCATTGAATTTTAATGGTCTATTATCTAATGCACTTGGTAATCTAAATCCATAATCAACTAATACTTGTTTTCTTGCTTGATCCCCATTAAACATTCCTCTAATTTGTGGAATAGTAACATGTGATTCATCTATAACAAGTAGATAATCTTTTCCAAAAAAATCCATTAGTGTTGTTGGGGTTGCACCAGCTGGTTTTAAAGCTAAGTGTCTTGAATAATTTTCTACTCCTCTACAAAAACCTGTTTCTGATAATAACTCCATATCATAATTTGTTCTTTCCATTAATCTTTGATATTCCAAATATTTATTTTCTTTTTTAAAATATTCTAATCTATCATTTAGTTCTAATTGTATGTTCTTAATTGCTTTTTGTAAGACTTCATTACTTGTTACAAAGTGACTTGCTGGAAATATTGTTACTGTTTTTTTAACGTTAAGAATGGTTCCTGTTACTGTATCAAATTCGCAAATTCTTTCTATTTCATCGCCAAAAAATTCTATCCTAATTCCTTTATTATGAAAGCTTATAGGTATTATTTCTACAATATCTCCTCTTACTCTAAAAGTACCTCTTTTAAAATCTATATTATTGCGTTCATATAACATATTTACAAGTTTTTCTAATACTTCATCTCTTTCAATTGCTTGACCAGTAGAAACTATTAATAAATGGTTTTTATATTCATCAATTTCTCCTATACCATAAATACAAGATACTGAAGCAACTACTATTACATCTTTATTATTTAAAAGTGATGATGTCGCATAATGACGTAATTCATCTATTTCATCATTTATTGATGCATCTTTATCGATATATGTATCTGTTTTAGCAACATATGCTTCTGGTTGATAATAATCATAATAAGAAACAAAATAGCATACATGATTGTTAGGAAACAACTCTTTGAGCTCTGCATATAATTGCCCTGCAAGTGTCTTATTGTGAGCCAAAACTAGAGTTGGTTTATTCACTTTTTCAATTACATTTGCAATCGTAAAAGTTTTTCCTGTTCCCGTTGCCCCTAGTAAAACCTGATGTTTTTCACCATTTTCAATTCCTTCAACTAATGAATTTATTGCCTCTGGTTGATCACCACTAGGCGTATATTTTGACTCTAATTTAAACATAATGACCTCCTTATTACAATCAATATCAACTGCCAATTTAACTAAATATTTTCTAGTAATTTATTTTATAAATTATTTAATATTTTGTAATTTTACCTTTATAATTCTTATAAACTTCATTGGTTTTCTATATAATACAACTAACTTAGTAAATACAAAATATAAAAAAGGATTTAATATATATGTAAATTCTCCTATAAATTCAGTATATTCTGCTCCAAACTTTTTCTTAAATTCATGCAATCCTGCAACTGGTTTTGACGAATTAGGATCACCTATAGTACCAAATTCATCAAAAATTTCCTTTCCAAAATCATGTGAAAGCTTTATTTGAAAATCAAATAACTTATAATTTGCATATGTATCCTTATAATTTAAATCATTCGCACCATATAAATACCAACTTTTATTTCCATAATGAATATTAATGTAACTACTTACCGCTACCATTTTACTATCAGTACTTAATTTATAAAAATGTTCTCTTTGAAGTTCTAATTTTTCACGTTTTTTTGTATCTTCACATACCTTAAGATCATTATCAATTACTTTTAAAATATTATCTATGTTCACATAGGCTATTAATAAACTTATTGCATCTATTTTTGAAAACAAATCATATAATTTTGGATAAAATCCATATTCATGCGAAAAAAAGCCTTGACGTTTTTCTGTTATTTTCATAAGACGAATAAATTCTTTTATTTCATTTTTTTCTGCTTCTTTGACTTCTACACCAAACTTATTTGCTACCTTTATCCAACGAATCACACTTTTACTATAATTTTTGCGAATAATATCTATATCTTTTGTTGTATCTAGACGAAATGTAAATCTTGGTTGCATGTTTTCAAAATACAAGTTTAATTTTTTTCGATGAAAACCTATTTTTTTTAAATAGTTAACAAGTTCATAATTATTATTACCATCATTTACTACATTTGCATTTTTATCTATTGTATGTAACTTTATATCTGGATCTATCTTAAAAAAAATAGCTTTATTTTTTTTTGCATATTCTTTTATTTTAAATGTGAAATTCTTCAATAACTCATAATTATTATAATCAATAGTATATCCTCTTGGAATATAGTAATAGCTATATCCTAAAGGAAGTTTTTTTTCTAAAATAAGAGCTGTTGCCACTAATTTTTCTTTTTCTTTTAATCCAACATAATGAGGAATAAGGCCCCTACTTTTAGATAATTCACCCCATTCATAAGATTTTAAAAAATGCGAATATGGATGAGTAATTACAAATTTAGTATATTCATCTTCATTTATATTTTCTACAAATTTCATTGCATACCTCTTTTCTTGGATATCATATATTAAGTATAGTAAAAGTTATATTAAAAGTCAATTAAACAAATAAAACAAGGAAGCAGTTACAATGCTTCCTTTAATTACATATTTTATTTTTCTATTCTAAAAATTACTTGATACATATCACCTAAATCAAAATCATCATGTTCTTGTTTATATCCTAATGATTCTAATTTTGTTGCGCATTCTCGTATTGCTGCAATTGCTGTTTCAAAACTTGAAGTTTGTGAAATAGTTGGTGGTACCATTGTTGCTTGAGTTTCTACATGTGTTGCCATAGTAGAAGCCGGTTGAACTGGTATATCCATATTTTGCTGTATACTTTCTTGTGGCGTATTATTTATTGTAGATGCGAAATTATTTAGAGGCTCCACGTTTTGATTAATAATTGGAATTTCAGGGGCTTGTGGCTCTATTGCAGATTGTTGAGTTTGTGAAGTTGGTTGAAATAAATTGTCAAAATTAAATGGATTTTCATTATTTACAGGATTTACAGGTTGAGCTGGTTGTGGCGTTTCATCATTAGTCTCATCCTCTAATATATTAAAGAATTTTTTAGGTTGTAATGCATCTTCAGCTGGTTGAACAGTGTCTGGTTGAGTAATTACATTATTATTATTAACTTCAGGTGTTTGTGGTAATACTGGTGATTCAGTAGTAGATTCCACTGATGTTTGTGGATTATATGATGATACTAATGAATTCATATCGACATTTTTATTTACTGCAAATGGATTCACAGCATCAACAGGTTTAGCATCTTCTACTATTCTATCAACATTCATAAAACCAGGATTTGTTTTAGCACTAAAATCTATAGATTCTATTGGTTGTTCTGTAGCAGCAAATGGATTTTCATTCATTACTGGTGCATTATTTATAACTGGTTCTGATGTCTGTGGTTGAGTTATATTATTAAATTCAACTGGTTGTGGTGATACTACTGATGTCTCTTGAACTGGTGTTGGATTTGAAAATAAACTTTCAAATGATAATGGTGCTTCAACTGGTTGTGAATTAGTATTATATGTATCAGGCACTGGTTGGTCAAATGGTTTAAAACTTGACATTGTATTATTTAAATTATTTGTATTATTCATATTATTATTCATAACTTTTTCAATCTCCTCATCTGTTTTTCTAACAGTCATTCTTTCATTTATTATTCTATTTAGCATTTCTACTTGAAGTTTTTTATCTTGTAGCTTTAACAATGAACGTGCATGTCGTTCTGATATTTTTGAATTTAATAGTGCTTCTTGCACTTCTTCATCTAAATCAAGTAATCGTAATTTATTTGCAACAGTTGATTGATTCTTGCCTAACTTTTCGGCTAAAGATGTTTGATTCAAATATCCCATATCTAATATTTTTTTATAAGAAATTGCTTCTTCTATAGGGGTTAAGTTTTGACGTTGAACATTCTCTATTAGTGCAACTTCTGCACTATCTTTATCATTCAAATCTGTTATTATGGCTGGAATTGTTGTTTTTCCTGCTAATACCGAAGCCTTATATCTTCTTTCTCCAGCAATTATTTCATATTTATCTCCAACCGGCCTTACAACTATTGGTTGAATTACACCATGCTCTTTTATTGATTCGCTTAATTCGTTCAATGAATCTTCATTAAATTTTATTCTTGGTTGAAATCTATTTGGTAAAACATCATCTATAGACAATTCTACTACTTTTTTTCTTAAATCCATACAAAAACTTCCTCCCTATTCTTTTATAAATATATAATACAATATTTTGGGAAATAATACAAGTGATTTCGGGAAATAATTTTAAATATAAAAAAAGCCATTGTAAACAATGACTAAAGTGGATTTTTCTTTATTACAGAATATTTCCTGGGAAATAATTTTTGTGTTGAACTTAGTTTTTGAATTTTTAGAATTGTTCTATTACTTTCTTCTATTGGTAATAAGAAATGTTCTATCTTGATTATTTTAGAATTTAATTTTTTTAATGCATTCTTGCTTTCTTCTAATTCTTCTGTTAAATTTGCCTTTAATGGTATAAAATATTTATTTACTTTTACCATTGGTATTGATAATTCTGAAAGAATATTTAATTTTGTAACTGCTCTTGAAGTTACTACATCATATTTTTCTCTATTTTGTAATGCATATTCTTCTGCTCTACAATGAATTGCCTCAATATTATTTAGTTCAAGATTTTTGATAACTATATTTAAAAATTCTATCCTCTTATTTAGGGAATCTAATAAAGTTATTTTTAGGTTTGGATAAAAAATTTTTAAAACTATTCCCGGAAATCCCGCACCTGTACCTACATCACATAGATTTTCTTGTGATGATAAATCTATAACTTTTACTATACATAGTGAATCATAAAAGTGTTTTAAGTATACTTGTTTTTTTTCTGTTATACCAGTTAAATTCATAACACTATTATATTGAATTAATAACTCATAATATTTATCTAATTGATTTAATTGTTTTTCAGTTGGAGTTATTCCTAATTTTTTTAATTCTTCTATAAAACTATTTATTTCCATTTTTGTATTCCTTTTTTAAATAAATCATTAGTATTGAAATGTCTGCAGGATTAACACCACTTATTCTTAATGCTTGTCCTATTGATGTTGGTCTTATTTCTTTTAATTTTTGTTTTGCTTCACTTGCTAGATTATGAATTAAATCGTAATTTATATCATCTGGTATTTTCTTGTTATCTAAATCAACCATTTTTTTTGCTTCATTATTTGCTTTATTTATATATCCCTCATATTTAATACTTATTTCAACTTGATCTATTACTTCTCTTTGATAATTTAATTCAACAAAATGTTTTATATTTTCCATAGTAATTTCAGGACGTTTCAATAAATTATATAATGAAATGCCATCTTTTATTTCATTTGTATATTGTTTTAAATATTCATTTACTTCTTTTTTAGGTGTTATTTTTGTGTTCAATAAAAGATTCTTTAATTCTTCTATCTCATTTTTTCTTTTCATATATTTTTTAAATGAACTTTCTTTAACTAATCCTATTTCATGTCCCTTTTCTATTAATCTTAAATCGGCATTATCACTTCTTAATAATAATCTGTATTCAGCTCTTGATGTTAAAAGTCTGTATGGGTCTCTAACTCCTTTTGTTACTAGGTCATCTATTAAAACACCTATATAAGCTTCATTTCTTTTTAGAATTAATGGTTCTTTTTTTTCAAGATTTAATGATGCATTTATACCTGCTATTAATCCTTGACATGCCGCTTCTTCATATCCACTTGTTCCATTTATTTGACCTGCAGTATATAGATTTTTAATTATTTTTGTTTCTAATGTTTGTTTAAGTTGAGTTGGATATATTGCATCATATTCAATAGCATAAGCATATTTTAATATTTTTGCTTGTTCTAAACCTGGTAAACTATGTACCATTTGTTCTTGAATATCATGTGGCATACTTGTAGAAAATCCTTGCAAATATATGTCATCATAGTAAATACTTTCGGGTTCCAGAAATAATTGATGTCTTTCTTTGTCACTAAATCTTACTACTTTATCTTCTATAGATGGACAATATCTTGGACCAATTCCTTTAATATCAGATAATCCACCATACATACTAGATTTTGTTAGGTTATTTTTAATTATTTCATGAGTTTTAGGAGTTGTATATATTAAATAACATGGTTGTTGATTATTAACATCATAATATACGTCATTATCAAAATTAAAAGTTAATACTCTACTATCACCATATTCTATTTGAGCTTTTGAAAAATCTATTGAATTTTTATCTATTCTTTGTGGAGTACCAGTTTTAAGTCTTATTATTTTAAATCCATACTTGTTTAAATTATCACTTAGATGTTGACTTGGTTTTTCACCATGTGGGCCTTCTCTATGTCTTGTGTCACCTACTAATATATCTGCTTTTAAATATGTTCCTGTAGTTAATATTACAATATTAGAAGTTATTTTTTTACCATTTTCTAAAACTATTCCTTTAATTTCATTATTTTCTACTATCAAATCTTCTACTATACTTTCTAAAATTTCTAAATTTGGTTGACTTTGTAATGTCTTTAACATTTCTTTTGGATAAGTTATTTTATCTGCTTGAGCACGTAGAGCTTGAACGGCTGGTCCTTTTGCGCTATTAAGCATTTTAATTTGTAACAAACTTTTATCTGCATTTTTACCCATTTCTCCGCCTAAGGCATCTATTTCTCTAACTACTATTCCTTTTGCACTACCACCTATTGATGGATTACAAGGCATATCTGCTATATTCTTTATATTTCCTGTTACTAATAAAGTTTTATGACCTAAACGAGAAGTAGCTAGACAAGCCTCACACCCGGCGTGCCCTCCACCAACTACTATTACTTCATATTCCATAAAAAAACACCTCTTTTTGACTAAAATATTATACAATATATATATTTTTTTAACAATATATAAAAAGTAATTATTAACTGTAATAATTACTTTCCTAAACAGAATTGACTAAATAATTTATTTATAAGTTCATCTTCATATGTTTCACCAATTATCTGACCAAGTATATTCCACATTTCCTTTATATCTATTTCTATCATGTCTATAGGTAAATTATTTTTTATTCCATCTTTTATAGAAGGTAATATTGAATAAGCTTTTTTTAACAAAGCAATACTTCTTGAACTTGTCAAATATGTTAAATCTAACTTTTCTATTTGATTTATACTAAACATTTCTTTAATTTTTGATTTTAATTCGTCAAATCCCTCATTATTTAACGCACTTATATATATTATTTTTTCAGGATCTAATTTTTCTGTTTCCAAATTTCTACTTAAATCATTTTTATTTATTAGTATCAAATATTTTTTATTTTTCAATTTTTTTAATATTTCTTCATCTGATTTTTCCAAGCATCTATTATTATCTAATACAAATAATATTAAATCTGATTTTTCTATTTGATCTAGACTTTTTTGAACACCTATATTTTCAACTATATCATCTGTTTTTCTGATTCCTGCTGTATCAACCAAATTAAGTGCGATTCCATCTATGTTTATATTTCCTTCTACTATATCTCTTGTTGTTCCTTCTATAGAAGTTACTATTGCTTTTTCTTCATCTATTAATTTATTTAAAATACTACTTTTTCCTACGTTTGGTTTTCCAATTATTGATGTATTTATTCCATCTTTTATTATTTTTGCATTTTTACTTTCTTCTAGAATTTTTTTCATTTTTATTTCTATTGTATTTATATTTTCTAATAACTCGTTGTGTGTAACATCTTCTATATCCTCATATTCTGGATAATCTATTTTAACTTCTATTGAAGCAAGAAGTGTTAAAATTTCTTCTCTTAGGTCTGAAATAAGTTTAGTTGCGGAACCTGTTAATTGTCTTACTGCTAATGATAAAGACTTTTCAGTTTTAGAATTTATTATATCCATAACACTTTCTGCTTCAAGTAAATCTATTCTTCCATTTAAAAATGCTCTTTTTGTAAATTCACCTGGTTCTGCTAAACGACAACCATTTTCTATAAGTAATTCTAATATTTTTGAAACTGATGCTATACTACCATGGCTATTAATTTCCACAACATTTTCTTTTGTATAGGTGTTTGGCTCTTTCATAACACTTACTAAAACTTCATCTATTATTTTATTACTTTCTACTATATATCCATAATGTATAGTATGGGAATTTACATTCAATAAATCTTTTCCTTTAAATATTTTATTAACTATTTTTATTGAATCAGTTCCGCTAACTCTTATTATTGATATTGAACCACCTGTTGCTGTAGATATTGCTGCTATCGTATCATTCATTTTCTACACCTACTTTTATTCCAATATACATTAATAATTTAGAAGGTTCATTAAATATCTCCATTGATACATATTTATCAACTGATGATATTATCCAACTTTCTAAATATCTTGGTGGGACTATATTTAATGGAAACATATGTCTTAATATAATATTTCCGACTTTCTTATTATAATATTGTGGGAAATATTTTTTAGTATTATTCACAGCTTGTTTTGCGTGTACAAATCCATGCTGCTTAAAAAAAGTAGTCTTTGTTTTATTATTTTGCCAAGGTTTATCATAAAAATCATGTAATAAGCCACCTATTGCTGCACTTTTATAATCTAATCCTAATATTTTTGATATTTTATATGAAATAATTGAAACTTTTAAACAATGATCATAGACACTTTGTTTTCCATGATGCATATATTCTTTTCTCTTTTGAAATTCCTTTGAATTCAATATTTCATCCACTATATCATAATACTCATTAAGTGTTGATTTTTCTATTTCTAACAATTTCATAAAATCTCTCTTTTCTAAATATTAATTCTATGTTATTTTATTAAAATAGTCAAGTTGTACAAAAAAAATGTAGATATCTACACTTTTATATTTTACTTTTCATTATATTTTATAACAACAGCTCTATTTGGTTCTTCTCCAACACTTTCTGTGCTTAAAAATTCATTTCCTGATACTAAATTATGAACAATTCTTCTTTCATATGAATTCATTGGATCTAATTTTACATCTATATGTGATTTTAAAACATCCTTTATTATTAATTTTATTTGTCTTTCAAAATTTTTTACCTTTTTTCCTTTATAATTTGCTACATCCAAATTAACTTTTATATTTAATCCTGTTTGAACTATTAAAGCTTGCTTAAGTATTGTTTCCATTGCTTTTAAAGTTCTTCCTTCTTTTCCTATCAAAATCGAATTATTGTCTGAAACTAATATAATTGATATATATCCTTCAGATTCTCTTATTTCTGTATTAATAGAAATATTCATTCCTTTTGCAATATCATTTATATAATTTTTTAGATATTCGATTATATCTTCTTTTTTATAACAAATTAACTTTATTTTTTTAGATTTAAATAATCCAGATTCTTGTAGTTCTTCTTTTATATATAAGTCATTTTCAGAAATATTAAGTTCATTTAAACAATTTTTTAATACTTCTTCTTTTATTTTACCTTCATAATTATATGATGTTATCATTCTTTTTACCTCTTTTTACCATTAAATTTTGTAAAATTGTAAATGCACTATTGAAAATCCAATATAATTCTATACCTGTTGACATAGTGAATGATGCAATTCCGATAAATATTGTTGAAATATTGGTCATCATCTTCATTTGTTTTTCTTGATCTTCGCCTAATGAAGCTGTTTTATTTAATTTAAATGAAAAATATGTTGCTGCAATAACTAATATAACAAATATTATATAATATATTTTTCCATTTGTAATAGCTGTTAAAGGACTTGTACCTAATTGGAATCCCAACAAATTTTCCTCAAATATAGCTGGCATTCTATTCATTGCTTCGTAGAATGCAAAGAATAATGGTATTTGTATTAATGAAAATATACAACCTGATAATGGATTAATTTTATATTTTTTATATATCATCATCATTTCTTGGGATTTTTTCATCATTTCTTCTTGGGATTGTTTATTTCTATATTTATTCTCCAATTTTTTCATTTCTGGTTGGGCTTTTTTCATTAACTCTGATTGCATTGCTGTTTTTTTAGTTAAAGGATATAATATCAACCTGATTGCAAGTGTTATTATGATAATTGCTAATCCATAATTTTTTACTAATTTTCCCATTAAAACAATTATCCATGCTAAAGGTTTTACAAATATAGTAGTCCATATTCCCTCATAACCACCAGATGTTACTTTAAAATTATTACACTTTGGTAACTTACTAATATCAACACCATTTTCGTTATACAAACCTATAACTTTTTCATTTTCTGGTTGACAAAGAATATTTTTAGTTAGACTTTGACCAGTTTCAGGATTTTGAACAATTTTTTTATTTGAATCAGTCAAAGATTTTGAACATCCTGTTAATGAAATTAAAGCAATAAATACAAAAAGCAATGTTTTAATTTTTTTTCTCATTAATTTTCTCCTTCAATTATATTTAATTTTTTAAAAGCATAGTTTAAATTTATTTCCATTTCTTCATAATTTCTATTTAATATGCCCTTACTAACTATTATAATACAATTAAACCCTTTTTGATAGTTTTTTTTATCTATTATACTTTTTAATTGCCTTTTTACTTTATTTCTAATAACTGCATTACCTATTTTTTTTCCTACTGATAAACCAAAATGATATATTTCATCATTATTTTTTTCAATATAAATTATATAATCCTTGTATTTATATGATTTATTATTCTTAATTATTCTTTCAAAATCATCACTTTTCTGTAATATATTAATTTTTTTCATGTTTATACCTCTTTAATAAATAAAAAGCCACTGAGAATCAGTGGTTGTATTAATGAGCTAATGTTTTACGCCCTTTTCTTCTTCTTGAATTAATTATTTTTGTTTTCATACGTGCTAAAAAACCCATTTTCTTACTTCTTTTTCTATTATTTGGTTGAAATGTTCTTTTCATTTAGTCCACCTCCTGAACTTATAAATTTGTTTGCTCTAATAATTATATAGATTAAACTTCGTTTTGTCAACAAATTTATGAATTTCCACTATAAAATTTGATATTAACTTATTTTCCACAGAAAAAGATATTAAGAAATATGTTTATTTATATAGTTATCCACGTTTTTCCACAGTTAATGTGGAAAAATATACTAACAACAAATAACATGTTTATATTTTTTTCCACATTTATGTTGAAAACTCATTTTTTTATTTAAATTTCTTAATTTAAACTGTGTATTATATTGTTAAAAACAAAAATTTAACTTTTTTCCACAATATTTATTTAACTTTTTGTTTTTTTATTGTATTATATAAGTAATTGTTTCTCGTGATAGGGGTGAGGAAATGGATATAAATAATATATGGGATTTATTTTTGGAAAAAATGAAACAACAAATTAATCCAATGCATTTTGAAACTTGGTTTGCTGATACCAAACTTATATCTTTAGATGAAAACTGTGCAAAAGTATTAGTTCCAATGTCAGTTCATAAAAAACATTTAAAAGAGAATTATAACGATTTAGTTGTTGAATTATTTACTGAAATAACAGGAACTAACTTTAATTTTGAATATGTACTTGAAGAAGAATTAAAGAACAATATTGTTATAAATACTGATGAAATAGGAGTTCCTTCAATAAGTTTTGATTCTAATTTGGACTCAAGATATACTTTTGATAATTTTATAGTAGGGCAAAGTAACAAATTTGCTAAGGCAACTTCACTTGCTGTTGCAGAAAAACCTGGTTACATGTATAATCCATTATTTATATATGGAAAGAGTGGGTTAGGTAAAACTCATTTAATGCATGCTATTGGTAATTATATTAGTAAAAATTCAAATATGAAAGTTTTATATGTAACAAGTGAAAAATTTGTCGAAGATTTTATAAATATTTATAGAAAAAACAAAAATGATAATAATTTTGAAGATGTGGATTCATTCAAAAAAAAGTATAGAGATATAGATGTTTTAATGATAGATGATATACAATATTTAGAAATTGCTAATAAAACACAACAAGAATTTTTTAATACATTTAACGAACTACATTGTAATAATAAACAAATTATTATATCTTCAGATAGATCACCAGATGATTTAAATAAACTAGAAGAAAGACTTAGAACTAGATTTAACTGGGGATTAACTATTGATATATTACCGCCAGACTTTAAATTACGTATGGACATAATAGATAAAAAAATAGAAGCAAATAATATATCTTGTGAATTTCCAAATGACGTTAAAGAATATATAGCAAGCAATTGTACTTCTGATATAAGAAAATTAGAAGGAGCTATTACTAGGGTATTCGCTTATTCAATTATTATGAATGGTTCTGAAATAACACTTGATCTAGCTATTGAAGCATTAAAAGATTATTTTGTAAAAAGCATAATATCCAAAAACAAAGTTGATCAAGTACAACAAGTAGTAGCAGCACATTACAATATTACAGTAGAAGATTTAAAAAGTAAAAAAAGAAATGCTAATATATCGGTTCCAAGACAAGTTGCTATGTATATATGTAGAACTGTACTTGAGGAATCGTTACCCAAAATTGGAATGGAGTTTGGTGGAAAAGATCATACAACAGTTATGCATTCAGTAGATAAAATAAAAAAAGAAATAACTAATGATGCTTCTTTTAAAAATGAAATAGATAAATTGATTAGTAAAATTAAATAAATCACAGTTTTCTAATTTTTATCAACAAGTTTTCCACAGCTGTTTTACTAATAAAAACAATGTTTTAAATAAAGTTTTCCACAGTTTCCACAACAATAATAACAATAATAATTTAATAAAAAATATATAAAATGGAGGATGATAAAATGAAATTAAAAATAAAACAATCAATATTAATGGAACATTTAAATTACGCTATAAAAGGAATTTCAAATAAAAATCTAATTCCTATATTAAATTGCATTAAATTTGATTTAACAGAAGATGGATTATATTTAATGAGTTCTGATAATGACATAGCAATTAAAACTTTTATTTCAAAAAATCAAATAGAAAGTATTGATGTTTGTGGAGAGTTAGTTGTTTCTGGTAGATATATATATGATATAATAAAAAAACTTCCTAATGAAATAATAAATCTAGAAGAAGTAATGGATTTTAAGTTATACATTACTACATCAAATTCTTCTTTTACACTTAATTGTAATAATGTAAATGATTTTCCACAGATAAAATTAGAAGAACATAAAAATCCAGTTGTTTTAACAACTAAAACGTTAAAAAATATAATTAATCAGACTGTTTTTGCAACTTCTAATCAAGAATCAAGACCTATTTTAACTGGTGTAAATATTAAAATAAATAGAAATATAATGGAATGTACTGCAACGGATTCATATCGTTTATCTAAAAAAATAATAGAGTTAGATAATGAAGTATCTGAACCAGTTGATATAATAATTCCTACTAGAAATTTAAATGAATTAGTTAAATTATTTATGGATGATAATAATAAAGTTGAATTACATATATTTAACAATAAAGTTATATTTAAGTTTTCTACAATAATTATGATGTCAAGATTGATTAATGGATCATTTATTGATACAACTGCACTTATTCCAAAAGATTTTTCAATTATAATGAAAGTAAATTTACAAGATTTATATAATGCTATTGATAGAGCTAGTTTACTTACAAATGAAAATGATAAAAATACAGTTAAATTAGAAAGTTTTAATGATAATATTGTATTATCTAGTAATATACCTGAAATAGGAAATGTAACCGAAAAAATTAATTTATTAAACACAATAGAAAATAATATTACGATTGCTTTTAGTTCAAAGTATATGATGGATGCATTAAAAGCATTTGATTGTGAAGAAATTGAATTAATGTTCAATGGAGAAATAAGACCAATAATTTTAAAAAATCCAGATAGTAATGATCTAATAGAATTAATAGTACCAATAAGAATTGGCTAATTAATTCTTTTTTTTTCAAAAAATTTAATTTTTTCTACAAAATTCAACAAATTTCGCAAAAAAATAGTGTATAAAAAAGGAAATCTATTTTTTTTTTGGAAAATTAGATATAGGGGAGGTGAAGTATGTTGGATAATTATGAAATAAATAAGTCAACACTTGCTATAATACCAGTTGAATCTAATATAAGTAAGATATATGAACATGATTCAAATTTTATAATTAATAAGAGTGTGGCTGATATAATTAATCATAGTTGTAAATATTTTGGTAGTTCTTATGTAGGAAGATATGAAGGTGCAAAAAATATATTAGGAGTTAGTTATAAACTTCCAATTATAATAGAAGAAACACAAGAATTAATATTTTTTCCTACGAATTCTCCAAGATTAGATAATTGTTCTTGGATATCATTAAAAAATATTAATAATTATATAAAAAATGATAATAAGGTATTAGTAAATTTTAAAAATGGAATTAATTTAGAGTTTGATTTATCAATATTTTCATTTGAAAATCAAATATTTAGAGCATTAAGATTGGAAAATATTTTAAAAACAAGAAAATTAATTCAAAATTAAGGGTAAAAATATTATTTTTTACTCTTTTTATGTGTTTTTATGTTATAATATTAAGTGTGTATAGGAGTATTTATTTTATATAAAATTTAAAAATGAGCATTTTTAATATGAAAAGAGGCATAGTATGATTTTAACAGATATTAAATTAAATAATTTTAGAAATTATAAAAATGTTAAAATTAAGCTATCTGATAAAATAAATATAATATATGGTGATAATGGACAAGGAAAGACAAATTTATTGGAATCTATATATGTTTTAGCGCTTACAAAGTCGCATCGTATGTATATAGATAATAATTTAATTTATAATAATTCCAAACAAGCTAGTATTTCTGGTACTCTTTTAAATGATGAAATTAAAACAAAACTTTCTGTAAAATTATCACAAAATGAGAAAATACTTACAATTGATTCAAATGTTGAAAAAAAAGTAAGTAATTATATTTCAAAACTTAATATTATATTTTTTTATCCTGAAGATCTTGAATTAGTAAAAGGAAATCCCATTATAAGAAGAAAGTATATAAATACACAATTAAGTCAATTACAATCAAATTATATGATTATTTTAAATGATTATAATAAATTGATAAAAATTAAAAATAAATTTCTGAAAAATAAAAATTTATTAAATGATTCTGATAAACAATATTTTAAAATTTTAAATGAACATATTGTTAATAGAGCAGTATCAATATATTTATTAAGAAAAAAATATATCGATAAAATAAATTCAAATGCAGAAGATATATATTATAAATTGACGGGAATAAAAAAATTTTATGTAAAATATAAACCTTCTATAGATATAAGTAATGATAGAAATGAGATAATTAGAAACTTAAAGCGGAAGTTAGAAGAAAAAGAAAAAGATGAATTTAGATTAAAGAAATCACTAATTGGACCTCATCTAGATGATTATGAATTTTTTATTGATGAAAAAAATCTAAAATCATATGGTTCACAAGGTCAACAAAGAATTGCTGTACTTTCAATGAAATTATCGGAGGTTGAAATATTTAAATATTATAAAAATACATTTCCAATACTATTATTGGATGATGTGTTTAGCGAATTAGATAATAAAAAAAGAAATTTGTTACTTAAATATATTAATAATAATATTCAATCTATTATTACTACGACAGATTTAAGAAATATTAATAAAAAAGTATTATTAAATTCTAAAATATTCAAAATTATGAATGGAACTATAATAAAAGAGGTGGAAAAAAATGGATAAAAGTAATGAACATTATGATGCATCGGATATTCAAGTTTTAGAAGGATTAGAGGCAGTAAGAAAACGTCCTGGTATGTATATAGGAACAACAGATGTAAAAGGATTACATCATCTAGTATGGGAAATAGTTGATAATTCAATTGATGAAGCGTTAGCTGGATATTGTAAGAATATAGAAATTATAATAAATAAAGATAATTCAGTAACTGTTAAAGATGATGGACGTGGAATTCCTGTAGGAGTTCATCCAAAAACTCATATTTCCACAGTTGAAACAGTATATACAGTATTACATGCTGGTGGAAAATTTGGTGGTGGCGGATACAAAGTATCTGGTGGATTACATGGTGTAGGAGCAAGTGTTGTAAACGCTTTATCAAAATGGGTAAATGTAACTGTGTATAAAGAAGGAAAGATTTATGAAGTAAAATTTGAAAATGGTGGTAAAACAACTCAAAAATTAACAGTAATTGGTGATTGTGATATTAATAGAACAGGAACAACAGTAACATTTAAACCAGATCCAGAAATATTTGATACTGATATATTTGATTATTCAACACTTAAAACTAGAACACGTGAATTAGCTTTTTTAAATAAAGGGTTAAGACTTACATTAAGAGATGATCGTGATATGGTTGATACTACTGGCGAAACATTTCTTTATGAAGGTGGAATAAGCGAATATGTAAAATTCATTAATAAAGGAAAAACTCCTATTCATGATGAGATTATTCATTTAGAAGGTGAAGAAGATAATATTGTTTTTGAAGTTGCAATGCAATATACATCAGATGAAAATACAAGAATTTATTCATTTGTTAATAATATTAATACTCATGACGGTGGTACTCATGAAGAAGGCGTTAGAAGAGCTTTAACAAGAATCATAAATAATTATGCTAGAAAAAATAATATTTTAAAAGAAAAAGACGAAGCATTATCAGGTGACGATGTTAAAGAAGGATTAACGATGATTGTTTCATGTAAACATCCTAATCCACAATTTGAAGGTCAAACTAAAGGCAGATTAGGAAATTCTGAAGTTAGAAAACTTGCAGATAATGTTTTTTCACAAGGATTTGAAAGATTTTTACTTGAAAATCCAGATAAAGCAAGAATTATTGTGGAAAAATCTATGTTGGCAGCAAGAGCTAGAGTAGCTGCAAAAAAGGCTAGGGAATTAACAAGAAGGAAAAATGATTTAGATGTTGTTAATTTTGGAGGAAAATTAGTTGATTGTAAAGAAAAAGATCCTTCAATTTGTGAATTGTTTTTAGTCGAAGGGGATTCAGCCGGGGGTTCAGCTATAAAAGGTAGAAATAGTATGACTCAAGCAATATTACCGCTAAGAGGTAAGATATTAAATGTAGAGAAAGCCAGAATGGATAGAGCTTTAGCAAATGAAGAAATAAGAACAATAATAACAGCATTTGGAACTGGTATAGGTCAAGAATTTAATTTAAGTAAATTACGTTATGATAAAATAATTATTATGACCGATGCCGATGTAGATGGTTCACATATTCGTGTATTATTATTAACTTTATTTTATAGATTTTTTAGACCAATTGTTGAAGCAGGACATGTATATGCAGCTCAACCACCATTATTCTGTATTAAACATGGAAAAACTATTAAATATGTTCTAAACGAAGAAGAAAGAGATGAATACTTATCCAAATTGAATAATGCTAAACCTGAAATAACTCGTATGAAAGGTTTAGGTGAAATGGATGCTGAAGAATTAAATGAAACAACAATGGATATAGAAAAAAGAATTCTTCGTAGAATAACAGTTGATGATATAATAGCAGCTGATGCAGTGTTTAATAAATTAATGGGTGAAGAAGTAGAACCACGTCGTGATTTTATTGAACAAAATGCAGTATATGCACAAAATTTGGATATATAGGAGGTTAATGTATGGATCATAGTAGAGATAGAAAACAAGAAAATAATATAGTAAATGAAGTAGAATCCTCATTTCTTGAATATTCAATGAGTGTAATTGTTTCACGTGCGTTACCTGATCTTAGAGATGGACTAAAACCTGTTCATCGTAGAATTTTATGGTCAATGTATGAATCAAATTATACTCCAGATAAACCTCATAAAAAAAGTGCGAGAATTGTTGGGGATGTTATGGGTAAATATCATCCACATGGTGATTCAAGTATATATGAAGCTATGGTTAGGATGGCTCAAGATTTTAGTTATAGATATCCTTTAGTAGATGGACATGGAAATTTTGGTAATATTGAAGGTTATGGAGCAGCAGCAATGCGTTACACAGAATCTCGTTTATCAAAAATATCATTGGAATTACTACGCGATATTTATAAAAATACAGTTGATTTTACTTCAAATTTTGATGAATCTGAAAAAGAACCTTCTGTATTGCCTTCTAAATTTCCAAATATATTGGTAAATGGTACAATGGGAATTGCAGTTGGTATGGCTACTAATATTCCACCACATAATTTAGGTGAGGTTATAGATGGATGTATTGCTTATATAGATAATCCAGAAATTGATACATTAGGATTAATGCAATATATCAAAGGACCAGATTTTCCAACAGGTGGTGTTATATTAGGTAATTCTGGAATTAAAAAAGCTTATGAAACAGGAAGAGGAACAATTACTATTCGTAGTAGAGCTAGAATAGAAGAAAATAACGGAAAAAATTATATAATAATAGATGAAGTTCCTTATGGAATAAATACTTTAGAGTTAAAAAATAAAGTTGCTGAATTAGTTCATACTAAAGTTATAGATGGAATATCAGATTATCATACTGATTTAAAAGATGGTGTAAAAATTACAATTACTTTAAAAAAGGATGCAAATCCTCAAGTAGTTTTAAATAATTTGTATAAACATACTTCTTTCCAAACTAATTATGGAATAATCTTTTTAATGCTTGATAATGGAGTTCCGAAAACTTTACCATTAAAAGATATAATTTCTAAATATATTGATTATCAAAAAGAAGTTGTAATTCGAAGAACTCGTTTTGAATTAGAAAAAGCTGAAAAAAGAGTTCATATTTTGGAAGGATATAAAATTGCACTTGATAACATTGATGAAGTAATAAAAATTATTAAAGAATCAAAATCAGATGTGATAGCAAAAGAAAAACTTATTTTACGCTTTAATTTTACTCAGATTCAAGCAGAAAGTATTTTAGAATTAAAATTACGTAGATTAACTGGCTTAGAAAAAGATAAAATTGAACAAGAATTAAATGAATTATTAAAATTAATAGAAGAATTAAAGTTAATTCTTGGTAGTGAACAAAAAGTACTAGATATTATCAAAAAAGAATTATTAGAAATTAAGAATAAATATTCAGATGATAGAAAAACTAGTATTGATATGACTTCAATTGATTATATAGAAGATGAATCCTTAATACCAGTTGAAGATATAATAGTAACTTTAACAGATAAAGGATATATAAAGAGAGTTAATAGTGAAACTTATCGAACTCAAAATAGGGGCGGGGTAGGTATAAAAGGTATGACTACAAACGAAGAAGATTTTGCGAAATATCTTATTACTATGAAAACTCATGATTATATATTATTCTTTACAAACAAGGGAAAAGTATACAGAATTAAAGGATACGAAATCCCAGAATTTAGCAGACAATCTAAAGGAGTGCCAATAATAAATTTATTACCTATTGATAAAAATGAAATCGTAACAACTATGTTATCTGTTGAAAATGAAGATAAAAATGAATATATTGTATTTTGTACACAAAATGGTTTAGTTAAGAGAACTAAGATATCAAAATTTGATAGTATAAGAAAAAATGGTAAATTAGCAATATCATTAAAAGAAAATGATAGTTTGTTATTTGCTAAAAAAACAGATGGCAATAAAGAAATTTTAATTGGTTCATCAAACGGTCGAATGATTAGATTTGATGAAAACGAAATAAGAGTTATGGATAGAACTGCATCAGGTGTAAGAGGAATAGATGTTGGAGACGGAGTATGTGTTGGTTGCGAGATAGCTGATAAAGATGAACAAGTTTTAGTTGTTACTGAAAATGGTTATGGTAAAAAAACTAACGTAGAAGAATATAGAATTACACATAGAGGTAGCAAAGGTGTTAAAGCACTTAATATAACTGAGAAAAATGGTAATATAGTTTCATTTAAATGTGTAAAAGGTGATTGTGATCTACTTATTATTACTAATAATGGAATTATTATTAGATTACCATTAGATCAAGTTTCTTCTACAGGTAGGGTTGCACAAGGTGTTAGATTAATTAATCTAAAAGATACTCAAAAAGTAAGTACTGTTGCGTTAGTTGAAAAATGTGATGATTTTGATAAAGATACTTTAGAAAATAACTAATATATAAAATGACGTTTATTAATGACGTCATTTTATTTTGTTAAATATATTTATATTAATATAACTAAATATTATTAATGTTTCACGTGAAACATTGATAATGTAATTTAAACTAAATATATAAATAAGAAATAATTCCAATATAGTTTAGAATTATAATGTCTAAATGTAAAAAACTAAGTATGTTTCACGTGAAACACTATTAAAACTTGATATAAAGTTTAATATATTATATATTATTAGTGCACAGTAATTATGTTTGAACCAGGTCAGAGTTGGAAAACAGCAGCCTTAAGAGCCTCTAATTACGTGTGCTTTTTTTTGAAAAAAAGGTGATTACATGGAAAAATATATGAAAATTGCATATAAAGAAGCTGAAAAAGCTTATAAAAATGGTGAGGTGCCAGTTGGTGCTGTAATTGTTAAAGATAATGTTGTAGTTTCTAAGGCATATAATAAAAAAGAAAAATATCAATGTACAACTAAGCATGCTGAAATTATTGCAATTGAAAAAGCTTGTAAAAAATTAAAAACGTGGCATTTAGATGATTGTGAAATATATATAACTATGGAACCTTGTATGATGTGCACAGGTGCAATTATTCAAAGCAGAATAAAAAAAATTTATTATGCAATAGAAAATGAAAAATTTGGATATTTGAATAAAATAGATACAAAAAAAATAAAAATAGTAAAAGGTAATATGACACTTGAATCAGCTCAACTTTTACAAAAATTTTTTCAAAATAAAAGATAATCTTTTATCTTAAAATAAAAAATTTAATGTTATAATATATATGGAATGAGGTGAAATATGTATCAGGCATTATATAGAAAGTATCGCCCTAGTAATTTAAATGATATAGTAGGACAGAATGTTATTGTAAAAACATTATTAAATTCAATTAAAAATAATAAAATTACACATGCTTATTTGTTTACAGGACCAAGGGGAACAGGAAAAACAAGTATGGCTAAGGCTTTTGCTAAAATAATTAATTGTTTAAATCCAAATGATACCGTACCTTGTGATGTTTGTGTAAGTTGTACAAAAACTAATTTAAAACAAAACACTGATATAATAGAAATAGATGCTGCTTCAAACAATGGCGTAGATGAAATACGTGAAATCCGTAATAAAGTTTCATTAGTACCTACTTATAGTAAGTTTAAAATATATATTATAGATGAAGTACATATGTTAACCACAGGTGCTTTTAACGCTTTATTAAAAACTTTAGAAGAACCACCAAGCCACGCTATATTTATATTGGCTACTACAGAACCTCATAAAATTCCAAGTACGATTTTATCAAGATGTCAGCGCTTTGATTTTAAAAAAATATCAGATAAAGAAATTGTAAACAGATTAAAATATATTTCAAATCAAGAAAATATATCAATAGATGAAGATGCATTATATGAAATTGCTGTTTTGAGTGATGGTGGTATGCGTGACTCAATTAGTTTATTAGATCAAGTAATTGCATATTCTGATTTACAGTCTAATATTACAGAAAAAGACGTACATGAGGTAAGCGGTACATTAAATTTTAATAGTATAAATGAATTTGTAAGTAATATTTTAAATTTGAAATTAGATGAAACTTTATGTTTATTAAATACTTACGATGAAAATGGAATAAATATAAAAAAAATAACGGAACAAACTATAAAATTTCTTGAAAATATAATTCTTTTAAAAGAAACGCCTAAATATTTTTCACAAATAACAAATAAAAAGTCTTATTATGAAAAGTATCAAGATATTGAAAATGAAAAATTAATATTAAGTATAGAAATATTAAATGATACTAATTACAAATTTATTAATACAACAAACCCAAAAATTTTGTTGGAGTTGGCTCTTATTAAAATAATGCAAACTCTTAAAAAAAATAATAGTACAAATATTAACGAAAGCAATATAAAGAAATCTGAAGAAACAAAAGATAAAATAAACAATGCGTACAAAGTACACAAAGATAAAACTGATGAAATTTTTGAATATGAAATAACATCGTATGAAAAATACGAAAAATTTAAGAAACAACGAATAAATAATGTTCTTGCTGATTTAAATAAAAGCAAAATATTAGAATTTAGAAAATTATTTGAATCATTAAAAAATAATATATTTAGTCAAAATTATGGTAAATATATTTCATTACTATTAGATTCACAAGTTAAAGCCGCAAATAAAGATTCAATTATATTAGTTTTTCAAGAAAAATCAATCTCTGAAACATTCAACGAAAATATTCCTTTAATCGAATATATTTTGGAACAGTCAACGGGACAAAATATAAAAATAATTTCAACTTTTTTGGATGATTGGGCAATAATTAAAAACGAATTTAATAGCAAACAAAAAAAATATGAATATGATTTAAATGTCATAGAAGAATTAGATGTATATAAAAAAATATTAAAAAACAAAAATGAAATACAAGAACAATTTAGTGATTGTATAGAATATGTATAGAGAAAGGAAAAATTAAAATGAATATACAAGCAATGATGAAACAAGCTCAAAAGCTACAAAAAGAAATGATGGAAACAAAAAAAATAATAGATGAAACAGTTTTTACAGGAGAATCATCTTTTGTAAAGGTAAGTGTATATGGAAATAAAAAAATAAAAGAAATAATGATCGAAGAAAAAGACTTATCAAGTGATGATATTGAAATGTTACAAGATATGATTGTAGTGGCTATAAATGATGCGATGAATAAAATAGACAAAGAAACTGAAAATAAAATGGGTAAATATACACAAGGAATGCCAGGTTTGTTTTAATGGGCTATCCACGAACTATTAATAATTTAATAGAAAGTTTTAAAAAATTACCAGGAATAGGTGAGAAAACAGCCGAACGAATGGCACTTTCTGTTTTAGAATTAGATTCAGATGTTGTAAAGTTTTTTGCAGAAAATTTATTAGCTACTAAAACAAAAATTAGAAAATGTTCCATTTGTAATAATTTATCAGAAACAGAAATATGTGAAATATGCTCAGATAAAACACGTGATACAGGAGTTTTATGTATAGTAGAAGAACCTAAAAATTTAATCACTTTTGAAAAAATAGGAGTTTTTAATGGAAAATATCACGTACTTGGTGGTCTAATATCGCCACTTGATAATATTACTCCTGAGGATATAAATATTTCAAATTTGTTGGATAGAGTAAAAAAAGAAAATATTAAAGAAATAATAATAGCTGTTAAACCTAGTATAGAAGGAGAAACAACAGCATTATATATATCAAAAATATTGTCAAAAGAAAATGTTGTTATTACAAAAATAGCCCATGGCGTTCCAATGGGTGCTGATATGGAATATCTCGATTCACTTACTTTGGAATTAGCTTTTGATAATCGTATGAAAATATCAGAATAAAATTTTAATACTGTCATAATATTTATTGGGTGAATAAAATGTTAAAAAAAATCTTTAAAATATTAAAAAAAATAATATTAACTTGCTTTTTGTTATATGGATTTAATTTAATTGCATCCCCACTTGGTGTGATAATTCCAATAAATATTATTACAATATTCTTTGTTACATTATTTGATGTTCATGCACTTTGTGGTTTTATTGCTATATTTTTGATAGCTTTTTAATTTTGGAGGTGTGTAGTATGCTTGAAGATTATAAAGAAAAACAACCTATTTTATATAAAATGATTGTTAATTCGGTAAATAAAAATAAAATATCTCATGCATATTTAATAGAAACAAATTATAATCCTGCTGGATTTAATTTTGCTGTTTCTTTTGCAAAATTTTTGTTGTGCCCATATCATAAATCTAAAATTGAAAAGTGCAATAGCTGTACACAATGCCAAAGAATAGATGATAATTGCTTTTCAGAATTAAAAGTATTAAAAACTGATACGTTACAAATAAAAAAAGAACAAATCAGTGATTTACAAAAAGAATTTAGTTTAAAATCAGTCGAATCTTTAAATAAAGTATATATTATAGAAGAGGCAGAAAAACTAAATGATTCTTCATCAGCGACATTATTGAAGTTTTTAGAAGAACCAGAGGCTAATATAATTGCTATATTGATAACACCAAGTAAAGATTTATTATTAAATACAATATTATCACGTTGTCAAATATTAAAAATGCGTCAAGTAAAGCAGATTAATAATTCTCCTGAAAAAGAATTGTTGGACATGCTGTCAATCGAAAATCAAGATGAATTTATAAAAGATGAAACAAATATAGAAAAGTTTAATTCAATAAAAAAATTTATAAAAGAAATTTATGATTGTGGAAAAGATACTATATTATATGTAAATAAATATTGGAATAATTTTTTGACAACGAAAGAAGATTATTTATTTGGTTTTAGTTATATGATTGTGCTATATAAAAAAATGATAGAACAAAAACTAAAAATTAGTAATTATAGTGATGAAATGTTAGATGAAATAATTATTAAAAGTAGCATAAATAAATTGTGCAATCAATTAAATATTCTATTGGAATATAAAGAAAAAATAAAATTTAATTTAAATTTAAATTTACTTATGGACAAGTTTATTATAGATATGGAGGGTGTAGAATGATAGACGTAGTAGGAATTTCATTTAAAGAAAATGGTCATGTGTATTATTTTTCTCCAAACAATTTAGTATTAAGTGAGAACACACACGTAATAGTTAAAACAGAACACGGAATACAATATGCATATGTAAGAAAATCAAATTTCAAATTAAATGATAATCAATTAGTTACCCCATTAAAATCTATAATGAGAATTGCAGATCGTGAAGATTTAAAAAAACATACAAAAAATATAAAAGATGCAAAATTAGCATTGAACGAGGCAAGAAAAATTTCAGAAAAACTTAATATGAAAATATACTTAATAGATTCTATGTATACGCTTGATAGAGATAAATTGTTGTTTAGATTTTTATCTGACACAAGGGTTGATTTTAGAGAATTAGCAAAAGAATTGGCTAATAAATATAAAACGAGAATTGAATTAAGACAAATAGGAGCGCGTGATAAAGCGAAAGAAATTGGTGGATATGGTCCTTGTGGTAGAAAATTATGTTGTGGTTCATTTTTGAATAATATGGATTCAGTATCAGTTAACATGGCTAAAAATCAGAATGTTTCATTAAACCCAAATAAAATTAACGGTTTATGTGGTAGATTACTTTGTTGTCTTACATATGAAGATGATAATTACAAAGCTTGTAAAAAAAATATGCCATCAGTTGGACAAATTGTTAAGATTCCTGAAGGTAAAGGAAAAGTTATATCAGTTGATATATTAAAACAATCATATAAAGTAAACATTGATGACAAAGGAATAATAGAGGTAAAAATTTGCAATGAATGTAGTTAATTATTTATTAAAAGAAAAAAATATTAATATTGTTCAAAATCCTAGTATGTTTAATTTTTCACTTGATTCAATTTTATTACCTAATTTTGTAACAATTAATAAAAATATTAAAAATATTTTAGATATAGGTTGCGGAAATGCACCAATCCCTTTGATACTTTCAACAAAAACTGATGCAAATATAATAGGCGTAGAAATTCAAAAGGATGTATATGATTTAGCTGTTGAATCCGTAAAAATAAATAATTTAGAAAATAAAATAACTATTATTAACGATGATATTAAAGAATATTCAAAAAAATATGATAATGAATATTTTGATGTTATTACTTGCAATCCTCCTTTTTTTAAGGTAAACGAACAATCAAATTTTAAAAAAGATATATATAAAACCTTAGCACGTCATGAGATTAATTTAACATTATCAGATGTATTCAAAATAGCTCGTAAATTACTAAAAAATAATGGAGTAATTGCTATGGTCCATAGACCTGAAAGAATAGTTGAAATATTGGATGAAATGAAAAAAAATAATATAGAACCAAAAAAAATACAGTTTATTTATCCAAAAAAAGATAAAGACTCTAATATAGTATTAATCGAAGGAAGAAAAAATGGAAATCCAGGTTTAAAAATACTTCCTCCAATATATACTCATATGGATAATGGTGAATATACTGAAGAAATAAAAAAATATTTTATTTAACGGAGGTTATAGTATGTCACAAAAAAGTTATGATAAAAGTCCTACTTTATATTTGGTACCAACACCAATTGGTAATATGGAAGATATAACATTAAGAGCAATAAATATTCTGAAAAATGTAGAAGCAATATTTTCGGAAGATACTCGTGTTACTGCCCAACTGCTAAAAAGTTTAGATATAACAAAAAAACTAATAGCTAATCATAATTTTAACGAAAATGAAAATAAACAAAAACTTAAAAATTACTTAGAACAAGGTTATGATATAGCACTTGTTACTGACAGAGGAACTCCTATTATAAGTGATCCTGGTTTTGTGTTAGCTAAATATGCAATAAATCTAGGATATAATGTTGTTGGCTTACCAGGTCCAACTGCTTTAATTCCCGCACTTATAATGTCTGGTTTATCACCAATGCCATTTTTGTTTTATGGCTTTTTAAATAGTAAAGAATCAAAAAGAAAAAAAGAACTAGAAGAATTAAAATATGAAACCTCAACTTTGATTTTTTATGAGGCCCCACATCGAATCCAAAAAACATTATTAGATATGTTAGAGGTGTTGGGAAATCGTGAAATATGTATTTCCCGGGAAATAAGTAAAAAGTTCGAAGAAGTATATAGAGGAACAATAAAAGAATTAATAGAACAAATAGTTGACATTAAAGGTGAAATAGTAATTGTTGTGGATGGTAATAAACAAGGCAAAAACTATGACAATTTAACAATTATTGAACATGTAAATTCGATTGTTGCACTGGGAAATACTTTAAAAGATGCAATAAAAATAGTTTCAAGTGAAAGAAATATTTCTAGAACTGAAGTTTATAATGAATATCATGGAATTAAAAAGTAGGTGAAATAATGAAATTAATTGTAGGCCTTGGAAATCCAGGAAAAGAATACGAAAATACAAGACATAATATTGGTTTTATGGTCTTAGATGATTATGCTAATAAAAAAAATCTGACTTTTACAAAATCAAAAGATGGTGGATTGTATATAAAAACATGTATAGAAAATGAAGAAGTAATATTATTAAAACCTCAAAAATATATTAATTTATCTGGTGAAGTTGTAATTAAATTTGTAAAATTTTACAAAATAAATATAGATGATATTCTTATTATAAATGATGATTTAGACATTGAGTTAGGTAAATACAAATTAAAATATAAAGGTAGTAGTGGTGGTCATAATGGGCTTAAAAATATTGAGTTACATTTGGGTACTCAACAATATAAGAGATTAAAAATAGGAATATCTAATAATAAATTATTGGATACAAAAGATTATGTATTAGGAAAATTGTCATCAGATGAAAAATTAAAACTTCAAACAGTAATTAATATTTCTTCTGAAATAATAGATGACTATCTTCACATTAACTTTGATAAATTAATGAATAAATATAACAAATAAGAAAGGAAGAAAAAATATGTCCTTTTTTGCTAAAATTTTTAAATATAATGAAAAAAGTACACAAATACAAGGTTTGAATGATAGTCTTAAGGCACTTTATGTTTATGACTATTTTAATCACGATAAAGATTCAATTCTTGTTGTTACTAATACTCTTTTTGAGGCAAATAAATTTTATCAAGAAATATATTCATATACAAAAGATGTTTTATTGTTTCCAATGGATGATTTTTTGACAAGTGAAGCATTAGCTATATCACCTGACTTAAAAAACACAAGACTTGAAACTTTAAATGAAATACTCAATACAAAAAAAATTGTAGTAACAAATTTAATGGGGTATTTAAGATTTTTGCCACCTAAAGAAATTTATTTATTTAATAAAATAGTTATTAATAAGAATAAAGAATACAATAAAGAATCGTTAGAAAAAAAATTAGTTAATATGGGCTACACTCGTGAAACTTTAGTTGATAAAACGGGTGTTTTTGCGTCTCGTGGATATGTTTTAGATATTTTTCCAATATCTTCTACAAATCCAATTAGAATAGAATTTTTTGGCGATGAAATAGAATCAATAAAAGAGTTTAATGTTGATAATCAATTAACTATAAAGCCAATTGAATCTATTGAAATATATCCTAATACAGAATTTCTGATTAATGATGAGAATATGGAATTAACTGAAACATCTCAAAAAAATCTTGTAAAATATTTAACTCCAACAAATATATATAATTTTATCAAACCATCATTCGTTTTTTTTGATAATTATAGTGAAATAAAATCAGCTAATGAAAGCTTAATGAAAGAAATAAATGATTATAATGTTAGTCAAAATATTGCTTCTTCAACTATGTATATGAATGATTTTTATTCTATAAATCCAAATATGTATAAAGATTTTATAACATTTGATAATGTAAATTTAGATATACCTGAACTAGCTGAACGATATATATGCGGTGATATAGAAAATTTTACAGGTTCTATATCAGATATTAAATCTCGCTTGAATAGTTATATAAAATCAAATAAAACAGTTTTAATCTGCTTAGGAGATAGATATAAAATTGACAAATTTCTATTAGAATTTGACCAAGAAAATATTATTTTTACAGATGAAAATAATATTGTGGAAAATAAAATAAATTTGATTATAAAATCAATAAAAACAGGTTTTGAGTATAATAAATATATTTGTATTTCAGAAAATGAACTATATAATAAAAAAACTTCAGATTTTAAATATAAATCAAATTTTAAACTTGGAACAAAAATTAGAGATATAAATAAGTTAAATGTTGGTGATTATATAGTCCATTATTCACATGGAATAGGAAGATATATAGGAATAAAAACACTTGTAAAAAATGGTTTTAAAAAAGACTATTTAGAATTAGAATATAAAGATTCTGATAAACTCTATATTCCTGTTGAAAAAATAGAACTTATAAGTAAGTACTCAACAAACGAAGGAATAGTTCCTAAAATTAATAAGTTAGGTTCAAAAGAATGGCAAAAAACAAAATTACGCGTTAAACAAAGAATTGAATCAATAGCAGCAGATTTGTTGAAACTTTATGCTGAAAGAGAAGCTTCAAAAGGAATAAAATTTGATAAAGATAATGAAAATCAAATTGAATTTGAAAAGTGTTTTCCATATGATGAAACTCCAGATCAATTAAGGGTAACAGAAGAAATAAAAAAAGATATGGAAAGTAGTAAGGTTATGGATAGATTACTTTGCGGTGATGTAGGGTATGGCAAAACCGAAGTAGCTTTTCGTGCTGCTTATAAAGCAATTATTTCTGGATATCAAGTAGCTTTTTTATGTCCAACTACTATTTTATCAAATCAACACTTTCAAAATGCACTTAACAGGTTTTCATCATTTGCTGTAAATATTAAATTACTTAATAGATTTACTTCTTCAAAAGATGTTGAAAATATAAAAATTGGTTTGGAAAAAGGTAATATTGACTTACTTATTGGTACTCATAGAATTTTAAGTAAAGATATTAATTTTAAGAACTTAGGTTTATTAATAATAGATGAAGAACAAAGATTTGGTGTTAAAGCAAAAGAACAGATAAAAGAATATAAGAATAATATAGATGTTTTAACCTTATCTGCAACACCAATACCAAGAACATTACAAATGTCTATGTCAGGAATAAGAAGTTTGTCTTTACTTGAAACACCTCCTGTAGATAGATATCCGATTCAAACATATGTAATTGCTGAAAACAAGCAAATTATAAAAGAATCTATATATAAGGAACTTTCGAGAAACGGTCAGGTATTTATATTGTATAATAATATCGAAGACATGGAAGAGAAAAAGTTAGAAATTCAAAACACTGTACCAGACGCAAAAATTGTGTGTGCGCATGGAAGATTATCTAAAACAGAGCTTGAAAATATAATGATTTCATTTGTTAACAAAGAATTTGATATATTGCTATGTACAACAATAATAGAAACTGGGATAGATATACCAAATGCTAATACATTAATAATATTAGATGCCGATAAATTTGGTTTATCCCAACTATATCAAATAAGAGGAAGAGTAGGAAGAAGTAATAAAATTGCTTATTGTTATTTAATGTACGATAAACACAAAATTTTATCTGAAATAGCTACTAAAAGATTAAAGGTTATTAAAGAATTTACAGAACTTGGTAGTGGTTTTTCAATTGCTGTTAGAGATCTATCAATAAGAGGTGCAGGTGATATCTTAGGTAGTGAACAAGCAGGTTTTATTGATTCTGTTGGTGTAGAATTATTTCTTAACATGTTAAATGAAGAAATATCTAAACAACAAAATAAAGAAGTAAGTAAAGATTTAAAAAGAGAAGAATTAATCTCAGAAGTACCACTTTTAGATGTATCAACATCTATTGATGATAAATATGTTTCAGAGGTACCACTTAAAATAGAAATCCACAAGATGATAAATAGTATAGACTCACTTGATAATTTAGAAAAAATAAAATTACAAATAGAAGATAGGTTTGGAACAGTATCAGATGATATAATAATATATATGTATGAAGAATTATTTGAAAAAAAAGCAAGAAAACTTGGTATAACAAAAATAAATCAAACAAAAAACTTTGTAGAAGTTATTTTACCTCCATTATTAACTCAAAAAATAGATGGAGAAAAACTATTTATGGAAGCAAATTCAATAACTAGAATGTTTAGATTTAGTATGAAAAATAGATCATTAAGCATAATTCTTGATATAGTTAAATTAGAGAATCACTATATATATTATTTAATAAAATTATGCGATGTTATAAATGACTCAATAAAAAAATAAAAATTGTGAATAAAAAAATTTATAAGAACCAATCTAAAAATGTGAGGTGCTTATGAAATCAACTGGAATAATAAGAAGAATAGATTCTTTGGGTAGAATTGTTATACCTAAAGAAATAAGAAAAAGTTTAAAAATTTTTGAAAATGATATGTTAGAAATATCATTAGATAATAATGTCATTAAATTACAAAAAACTTCAACATTTTCAGACTCATTAAACAATTATGAAGAAATATTTAAATTAGTAAATAAATTATACTTTTGCGATGTTTTTGTATCAGATAAATCAAAAATATTATTATATGTTGGAAAAGATAAGATGAAATATGTAGGTAAAAATATAAGCGATTTTTTACACCAATGTTTAAATACACGTCAAAAACTTTATAAAAATGAGAAATCTACTTTGCAAATTACCAATGATTTATCTAATTCAGAAACTGTAAATAATTATTTAATAATTCCTATAATTAGTTCAGGTGATATATATGGAACATTGGGGTTTATAAATTATAATAGCTTCGAAAATATAATAAATATAGGTAATATTATCGAAAAAACATTGCATTTTGAATTAAAAGAAATATAGGTTATAGTATATGAAATATAATCTATATTTTTTATTTATTTTATGTCAAAAAATGTCTAAAAGACAAGAATACGTGTAAAATGTTGTAAATTGTCGTTTTAAATTTTAATAATGATATTGTTTAAAGATATTAATTATGGTATATTTGAAATGTTTTTAATAGAGAGGACTGTCTAAATTGGAACACTGCAATTATGTGAAGTATGTTGTACCAATATTTTTGATATTTCTGTTTCTTTTAATTAGAAATATAATTATTAATTTTAATTACATAGATTTAATGTATTTATTTACGATAATTTGTTTCTCAATTAGGTATCAATTTATAAGAAAAAAATAGAAAATTATATCTTTACGTGATATAATTTTTTTTGGTGATATAATATGATGATTGATACTCATTGCCATTTAGAAAAAAAAGATTATGACAACCTTGATGAAGTAATAAAAAAAATGGATGACAATATAATTATAACAAGTGGTGTGGATAAACAAACCAATATAGAATGTATTAATCTTAGTGAAAAATATAAAAATGTATTTTGTACAATTGGTATTCACCCAGAATATGCAAATGAATCTGATGAACAATTAAACGAAATGTTAAAACATATAGAAAATAATATTAATAATAAAAGAGTTGTTGGAATAGGTGAAATAGGATTAGACTTTCATTATGATGGCTATAACAAAGAAAACCAAAAAAAATTACTTATTTCTCAACTAGAACTTGCACGTAAATATAATAAAACTGTTGTAATTCACAGTAGGGATTCAATTGCAGAAACATATGAAATATTAAAACAATTTAAAGATTTAAAAAAAGTTATACATTGTTATAGTTCAAGTTTAGAAATGGCTTTAGAATTTATAAAAATAAATTGTGTTTTTGGAATAGGTGGTGTTTTAACCTTTAAAAATTCTCATAAATTAGTTGATGTTGTTAAAAATGTAGATTTAAAATATTTTTTATTAGAAACTGATAGTCCTTATTTGACTCCAGAGCCATATAGAGGAACAAAAAATGAACCATATAATATTATATATGTAGCAAAAAAAATTTCTGAAATTAAAAATATTTCTTTAAATAGTGTTTTGAAACAAACAACAAAAAATGCAATAAGTGAATTTGATTTGACTTTGAATTTATGATATGATTATTGTAGTTTAAGAAAATCAAGAGGTGAATAAATGAGTTTATGTCTTTTAAAGATAGTTAAAGAATGGATTGCTATACTTTTTGTTGCACTAAGTTCATTGTTTGGTTCTGATGTTGGTAGTGATAAAATAGAAGTTGCTTACAACATTGAAAATATAAATATAATAACATCTGTAGAATCAGTAGATTATAAAACAAAAAAAATATATAATGACAAGATTTCAAGTGATACGAAAAACGTATTAACTGAAGGCGAAGTTGGTATTATATATGATGTAGAGGGCGAAAAAGTAACTCTTAGAGAACCAGTTACAGAAGTTATTGAAATTGGAACAGGAGCAAAAGATAATTATAATGGTGAAATTACTGGATATGGCGCAGACTGTGTTGGATGTTCTGGTAATGTTAGTTGCAAAACACCCGATGGAGTTCATAATTTAAGTGATAGTGAGTATTATAATGACTCACAATATGGAAATTTAAGAATAGTTGCAGCAGATAATTCATTGTTTAAATGTGGAACCGTAATGGATGTTATTAAGTCAGATGGAACATCTATTAGAGCAATTGTACTTGATACCGGATCAGCTCTTAGAAGTGCATGGCGAAATGATGGAAAAATCGTTGTGGATGTAGCTTTTAAAACTCAATCAGATCCAGAATTACGTAATATAACTGATAGAAGTGGAAATGTTAAATTTTCAGTAAAAAGATGGGGCTGGTAATTAGGTCACTTTTACATTAAAGTGACTTTTTTTCTTGCGTATTAATTTTTCTTGTTTTATAATCATATAAAGAGGTGAGATAATGGAATATTCTCCTAAAAAAATGTCTGATAATTTATCATCTAATGGGTTTAATTTTAAAAAAAAATTTGGGCAAAATTTTATAGTAGATGAAAATATAATTAATTCTATAATAGATAAATCACATATAGATAATGATACTTTAGTAATTGAAATAGGCCCAGGAGCTGGTTCATTAACTGATAAATTAACACAAAAAGCAAAATATGTTTTATGTTATGAAATAGATGAAAAATTAAAACCAATCCTTGAAAAAAACATATCTAAAAAAAATAATTTAGAAATAATTTTTAAAAATTTTTTAGAATCAAATGTAAAAGAAGATATAAAAAAATACAATTATGAAAAATTGTATGTTATTGCTAATTTACCTTATTATATAACAACGCCAATAATAATCAAGCTTATAGAAGACGATTTAAATGTAGATAAAATAGTTGTAATGGTACAAAAAGAAGTTGGTGATAGATTTAAAGCAACTCCTGGTAGTAAGGATTATAGTTCACTTTCTGTTTTTTTAGGATATTATTATAATATTAAAAAACTTATGGATGTTAGTAGAAATGTATTTATTCCAAAACCAAACGTTGATAGCATAGTTGTTGAATTTTCTAAAAAAAATAGTTTATTATATTTAAAGGATACACAAACTTTTTATAAATTAATTCGTGATAGTTTTAAACAAAAAAGAAAAACTTTGAAAAATAATTTAAAAGATTATAATTTAATAAAAATTGAAGAAACTTTAAAAAAATATAATTTTGATTTAACTGTTCGCGCTGAACAATTACCAATAGAAGCTTTTATTGATATTTCAAATTCACTATAAAAAAAGACATTATAAGACAAATTAAAGTTTTATAATGTTTTTTGGTGATATTATGCAAATTATAACAAAGGTATTATGGTTTTTTGCAACATTAATTATTTTAACATCTAGTATATATTTCACTTATAAACTAAAAGGAATCCAATTTAATTTTAAGTCTATGTTTAAATCAATTGGTTCAAATAGTAAAACAAATGGTATATCAAATTTTCAAACATTAATGCTAACACTTGCAGGAAGAATAGGAGTAGGTAGTGTTGCAGGTGTTTCACTTGCTATATATACAGGTGGAATAGGAACAATTTTTTGGCTTATAATAACAGTATTTTTATGTGCAACAAATACATTTTGTGAAACTATATTAGGTGGTATATATAAAGAACAGGATGCTAATTTTCAGTATAAAGGTGGTCCTAGTTATTATATAAAGAAGGGATTAAAAAATAAAATACTTGGAAATATATATGCAATATTAATAATTGTAGGTTATGTTGGATTTTTTTGTGGAATACAATCTAATACAATAACAAGAAGTTTAGTAAATACTAACATAAATGTTTTTTTTATAGCTACCGTTCTTTCAATAATAACGTTTATAATAATATATGGAGGATTAAAACAAATTACTAAGTTTTCAACTGTGATAGTACCTATAATGACAATTATATATATTTTATTTGCTTTTATAGTCTTAATTTTAAATATTAATAAAATTCCTCAAATATTTATAGAAATTATAAAAGATGCTTTTAACTTTAAATCTTTTTTTGCAGGTTTTATATCAGGATTTTTAATTGGCATACAAAGGGGAATTTTTTCAAACGAATCTGGTATTGGAACAGGAAGTATAGTATCATCTACAAGTTGTAGTACGGATATAGTTAAACAAGGATATATTCAAATGCTTGGAATATATATAACTACGTTTTTAATATGCATATCAACAGCTATAATAGTTTTAACTAGTAACTATCAAGATTTAAATTATATTGATATGAATGGTATAGAAATGACTAAAAATGCTTTTTTGTACCATTTTGGTTCTTTAGGTGATATTGTATTAACTTTATCAATAATTTTATTTTCATTTTCAACAATAGTTACAGCTTATTATTATGGTGAATCTTGTTTAAAATATTTTGGTAATGTAAATAGTATAAAAATCTTTTTACTTAAATTAGCGACTGTACTTATAGTATTTGTTGGTTGCATTGCTTCTTCATATTACTTATGGTCTTTAGTAGATATAATAGTTGCTTTACTTATTCTAATAAATGTTTATGCAATAATAAAATTAAGAAAAGAAATCTTAGTTTATGTTAATAAAAACAACTAAATGTGCTAAAATATAGTTGGTGATTTGAAATGATTACAAAAAATTGGGATAATATACTTAAAGATGAATATAATAAAGATTATTTTAAAAGGCTTAGAAGTTTTTTAAAAGAAGAATATTCTACAAAAATTTGTTATCCTAAAAAAGAGGAAATTTTTAATGCACTTAAGTATACTAATTATGAGGATGTGAAAGTAGTTATATTAGGACAAGATCCATATCATGGTGAAAATGAAGCACATGGTTTTTGTTTTTCGGTGAGAAGTACGGTTAAAAGACCACCGTCATTAAATAACATTCTTAAAGAGTTATATGATGATTTAAAAATAGTTAGAAAAGAAAATGAATTAACTAGTTGGGCAGAGCAAGGAGTATTATTATTAAATAGTGTATTAACTGTAGTAAAAGACACTCCTCTTTCACATAGAGGAATAGGTTGGGAAGAATTTACAGATTCAATTATAAAAAAAATAAATGAAAAAGATTCAACAGTCGTTTATATTCTTTGGGGAAGTTACGCTAGAAGTAAAAAATATTTAATAACTAATCCTAAACATTATATAATAGAATCAGCACACCCATCACCTTTATCTGCAAACAAAGGATTTTTTGGAAGTAAACCATTTTCAAAGACAAACGAAATATTAATTAAAAATAATATGAAACCTATTAATTGGTAGATAGTAGTTAGGAGCAATATATGGAAGAAGCATATTTAGAAATTTTAGAAAAGTTTAAGAATTTTAATGGTGAAAATATAATAGTTGCTGTATCAGGTGGTGCAGATTCTATTAGTTTATTACATTTAATGATAAGAGCAAAAGAAACCTTAAATTTAAATGTTGTTTGTGCACATGTTAATCATAATGTTAGAAAAGAAAGTGAGCAAGAAAAAATATTTGTAAAGAATTTTTGTGATAAAAACGGAGTCATTTTTGAATATATGAAAATAGAAAATTATGGGGATGATAATTTTCATAATGAAGCCAGAACAAAAAGATATGATTATTTTGAAAAATTAATTGAAAAATATAATTCAAAATATTTATTAACAGCTCATCATGGTGATGATTTAATAGAAACTATACTTATGCGTATTGTAAGGGGTTCATCATTTAAGGGATATAGTGGCTTTTCAAAAGAAGTAGATAAAGGTTCATACAAAATATTTAGACCACTTATTACAGTTACAAAAGATGATATATATTCTTATGTAGAAAAAAATAATTTAAAATATGTTGTAGACCAATCAAATTTTAAAGATGTATATACGAGAAATAGATATAGAAAATATGTATTACCTATGTTAAAAAATGAGGATAAAAATGTGCATCATAAGTTTTACAAATTTAGTAAGTCTATTTTAGAATATAATGACTACATAGAAAAACAAGCTAAAAATATTTTTGATGAAATAGTTAATAACAATAAAATAAATATAGAAAAATTTTTGAAACTCGATAAAGTTATTTCGGAAAAAATAATTTATATGTTATTAGAAAAACAGTATCAAGATGATCTAATGCTTATAACAGATAAACATGTTGAATTAATTAACAATTTAATAAAATCAACTAAATCTAATTCATATATATTTTTGCCAAACAATTTGAAGGGAATAAAATCATATAATGAATTTTACATAGAAAAAATAAAAGAAGAAAAAGATTCTTATGAAATAGAAATAAGTGAAAATGTAATTTTACCTAATGGTAAAACTATAGAGGCTATAGATTCATCAGAAATTGATGATAATAACATATGTCGACTAAACTATAAAGATATATGTATGCCACTTCATGTAAGAAATAGAAAAAATGGCGATAAAATTAGTGTAAAAGGAATGTTAGGTACAAAGAAAATAAAAGATATATTTATAGATTCAAAAATTCATTCATCAGAAAGAGATTTATGGCCAATTGTTGTAGATTCAACAGGAAAAATAGTTTGGATACCAGGACTTAAAAAATCTAAATTTAATAGTAAAAAAGACGAAAAGTGTGATATAATACTAAGGTATTATTAGAAAGGAAGAGATTTGTGAATAAAAAAGCAGTTAAAAAGGGTATATTACCATACTTATTCTTATTTTTAGTAATGCTAGGAATTTTATATTTTTTTAATATAGCAAATCAAAAAGTTAATGTAATTGATTATCAACAATTTTTAGCATCTGCATCAGAAAATAAAATAAAAGAAATTGTAGTAGTTCCATATACACGTTCAAGTTTATATCAAATAGAAGGAACTATGGAAGGTTACGCTGAAAATGAAACATTTGTATTAAAAATGCCATTAGCAGAGGAAGTAATAACAGAATTACTTAACCTTCAAAAACAATATAATTTTAAACTAGATACAATAGCTGATCCAGGGTCAAATACAATATTATTGTTTGTTGTAAATATTTTACCAACAGTTATATTAATAGGTTTTGCGTTCTTCTTCATTTCAAAACAAATGGGTGGAGCAAATAAATCTATGGATTTTGGAAAAAGTAGAGCTCATTTAAGTGAAAATAACAAAAAGGTTACTTTCAAACAAGTAGCTGGATTAACAGAAGAAAAACAAGAAGTAGCTGAATTAATAGACTTTTTAAAAAGCCCAGCAAAATTTCAAAAAATGGGAGCAAGAATTCCTAAAGGAGTATTATTAGTAGGTCCTCCAGGAACAGGAAAAACTTTACTTGCTCGAGCTGTAGCAGGAGAAGCAAACGTACCATTCTTTTACATAAGTGGTTCAGAATTTGTAGAACTATTCGTAGGAGTAGGTGCTAGTAGAGTAAGAGATATGTTTAAACAAGCAAAACAAAGTGCACCATGCTTAATATTTATAGATGAAATTGATGCTGTAGGTAGACAAAGAGGAGCAGGTCTTGGTGGAGGACATGATGAAAGAGAACAAACATTAAACCAACTTTTAACAGAAATGGATGGATTTGGAGCTAATGAGGGTATCATTATAATAGCTGCAACAAACAGACCAGACGTTTTAGACCCAGCACTTCTTAGACCAGGACGTTTTGATAGACAAGTCCAAGTTAATTTACCAGATGCAAAAGGTAGAGAAGAAATTTTAAAAGTTCATGCTGAAAATAAAATATTTTCAAAAAATGTTAATCTAGAAAATATAGCTTCAAGAACAGTAGGATTTAGTGGAGCAGACTTAGAAAACCTATTAAATGAAGCAGCTTTATTAACAGTTAGAAGAAATAAAAAATGTATAACTATGGCAGAATTAGATGAGGCCCAAGATAGAGTTTTAATGGGACCAGCTAAAGTTTCTAAAAAATATACTGAAAATGATAAAAAATTAGTAGCATATCATGAATCAGGACATGCAGTTTTAGGAATAAAATTAGATGGTGCTAATGATGTTCAAAAAATCACTATTATTCCTAGGGGTTATGCAGGTGGTTACACTATGATGCAACCAAAAGAAGAAAGATTTACATCTACTAGAAAAGAACTAATTGAAAGAATTACAGGATTGCTAGGTGGACGTGTAGCGGAAGAATTAGTGTTTGGTGAAATAACAACAGGAGCACATAATGATTTTCAACAAGCAACAAAAATTGCGCGTGCAATGGTAACAGAATATGGTATGAGTAGTTTAGGGCCAATTCAATTAGAAAGTAATGATGAAGGTAGTGTTTTCTTAGGAAGAGATTATAATAAAATAAGAAACTTCTCATCTCAGGTCGCATATGAAATAGATCAAGAAATGAGAAAAATAATAGATGAATGTTATAAAAATGCAGTTAAAATAATAAAAGAAAATAGAAAATTGTTAGATTTAATTGCGGAGGTTTTAATAGAAAGAGAAACTATTACTAAAGAACAAATCGATTATTTAGTTGAAAATGGATGTATGCCTGATGAAGATGATGAAAAAGATTATAGTGAATTTAAAACAGCTTCACTAAACGATTTAACTTTATCCGAACTAAAGGATTTAGCAAAAGAAAAGGGAATAAAAGGTTATTCCAAAATGACAAAAGAAGAATTATTAAATGAATTAGATAAATAAGGAAATTATATTTCCTTTTTTTAATGAAAATGGTACAATATAATTACACAGTTATAAAGAATAAGAAGAAAGGGTTAATTTTCGAAATATTATTTATATAAAGTATTAAATATAGAGAAGTATAATGAGATGGTGATAAAATGGGTAAAATTATAGCATTAGTAAATCAAAAAGGTGGAGTAGGGAAAACTACATCTAGTATAAACTTAGCGGCTTCACTTGGAGTGCTAAAAAGACGTGTTTTATTAGTTGATTTAGATCCACAAGGAAATGCTAGTACAGGAATAGGTATAGATAAATCAACAATAAAGAAAAGTATTTATGATTTACTTTTAGATAATGCTGAATTATCCGAAGCAATAATAAAGACTAAATTTAAAAATTTATATGTAATACCTGCAACGATCAATTTAGCTGGTGCGGATATAGAACTTATGGAAAAAAGCAGATATGAACCTGGTTTTTCTAAGGGAGGACAGTTAAAAAAATATCTTAGTCAAGCAAAAGAAATGTTTGATTATATAATAATAGATTGTCCACCAAGTTTGGGAATTCTTACAACGAATGCTTTGACTGCAGCAGATTCAGTAATAATACCAGTACAATGTGAATTTTTCGCATTAGAAGGTATAATGCAATTAATTAATACCATAATGCTTGCTCAAAAAAATCTAAACCCTACTTTAGATATAGAGGGAGTATTGCTTACAATGCTTGATAATAGAACAAATTTAGGATTAGAAGTAGTTGAAGATATTAAAAGTTATTTTAAAGAAAGAGTATATGATACTATAATTCCAAGACTTGTAAGATTATCAGAAGCACCAAGCCATGGTAAACCTATTATAGCGTATGACCCACATAGTAGAGGAACAGAAGCTTATTTAAATTTAGCCAAAGAGGTGATTGAAAGAAATGGAAACTAAAAAAAGAGCACTAGGTCGAGGCCTAGAAGAATTATTTAATAATGAAAATTTAGATTTACAAAGTATGGAAAACAAAATATATGAAAGTGCAACTAATGAAGAAATTGTAGAAATACCATTAGAAGAATTACGACCAAATCCATATCAACCAAGAAAGGTTTTTGATGAAGAAGCCTTACAAGATTTAGCTGATTCAATAAAGGAACATGGTGTTTTTCAACCAATAATAATTAAAAAAAGTATTAAGGGTTATGAAATAATTGCTGGAGAAAGAAGATATAGAGCTTCTAAAATAGCTGGTTTAACTAAAATTCCTGCAATTATCAGAAATTTTACAGATGAACAAATGATGGAGATTGCTTTATTAGAGAATTTGCAACGTGAAAATTTAAATGCAATAGAAGAAGCAATAGCTTATAAGAAAATGATTCAAAATTTAGGAATTACACAAGAAGAACTCGCAAAAAAAGTAGGTAAAAGTAGAAGTCATGTTACTAATATAATTGGTTTACTTCGTTTACCACAAGAAGTTCAACAATTGGTAGCAGATTCAAAAATAACAATGGGACATGCAAGAGCTTTAAGTAAATTAGAATCAGAAGAAGAAATGAAAGCCTTAGCTAATAAAATAATAGATGAACATTTGCCAGTTAGACAAACAGAAGAGGATTTAAGCTCTGATAAAATTGAAAAAAAAGTAAAAATTAGTCGTGTAAATAATAATTCAAATACTCGCGAGTTTAAATATGTAGAAGACTTACTACGTGATAAATTAGATACAAAAGTAAGAATAAAAGAAAAAAAAATAGAAATATCTTTTACAAACGTAGCTGATTTAAATAGAATTCTAGAAGTATTAAATGTTAAGGAGTAATATATGAAAATTTTAGAATCTATACTTATTAAAGAGGTTATTTACCCAATACTAATAATTTTGTTTTCTATATTAATATATTTATTATTAAAAAATTTTACTAAAAAAATATTTGGTGTGAAAGTAAAAAAAGTAGATATTAAAAGAAAAAATACTGCGTATAGTATAATTATTAATTTAGAAAAATATTTTATCATTGTAGTAGCTTTTTTAATGATATTAAATGTATTTGGAGTAGATACGATGACATTGGTTACTTCACTTGGAATAGTAGGGTTAGCAGCAGGTCTAGCAGTTCAAGATACGTTAAAAGATTTTATTTCAGGTGTATCAATTGTATTTGAAAATAAATATAGCGTTGGAGATAATGTAACAATAGGTGACTTTAGAGGTGACGTTATAGAACTTGGAATGAAAACAACAAAGATTAGAGCTTATACAGGAGAAGTACTTATAATTCCAAATCATTTGGTAGAAAAAGTAATAAATCATAGTATATCTAAATCTGTTGCTATTGTGGATATAGATGTGTCATATGATTCCAATCTTGAAAAAGTAGAAAAAGTATTAGAAGAATTATGCAAAAATTTAACAAAAGAACTAAATGGTTTAAAAGGTGAAGTTCAGTTACTTGGAATAAATGAACTAGCTTCTTCTTCTATCAAATATAGAATAATAGCAGATACAGTTCCTCTTAAGAATTACGAAATAGAAAGAAAAATTAAAAAGGAACTAAAAATAATATTAGATCAAAACAAAATAGAAATTCCATATAATCAGGTGGTGATCCATAGTGCAAAATGAGTATAAGTTAGGCACGATTGTAGAAATGAAAAAACAACATCCTTGTGGTTCAAAAAATTTTTCTATTATAAGGTTAGGTGCAGATATAAAAATAAAATGTGTAGAATGTGGAAGAATAATCATGCTTCCAAGAATAGATTTTAATAAAAAAATCAAAAAAATTATTACCTATTAGGAGGTATTATGAAAAAACGAAAAAATAAAAAACAAAAGTATATAGGAATAATAACTTCATTATTAATTATTACTTTTGTAATTATGATATTAAGTTTAATATTTAATATAATAGGAATAAATGGTCAAAAAACTGCAATAAACAATGGTTTATTAGAATCATCCTTAATAACAGTAAATAACATCTTTACTAAAGACGGAATAAGGTTTTTATTAAATAATGTTACCTCAAATTTAGATTATTTAAAACCATTAATTATATTAATAATGTCGGTTATGTGTACAAGCATATTGGAATCCAGTGGACTTTTAAGCCATATCTTTTCTAAGTTTGGTAAGTTAAAAACTCCAATTATTACATTTGCTACAGTATTAATATCAATAATATTTACATTCTTTGGAGAGTATAGTTATTTATTTTTATTTCCTCTTGTTGCTTCTATATATAGAGTTATGGACAGAAGCTCTGTAGTTGGAATAATTACAGTTTTTTTAGGAATTACTTTAGGTTATGGTTTTGGAATATTCATGAATTATGATCAATATTCATTAGGACTTTTGACTGAACAAGCTGCTATACTTGATGTAGATCCATCATATAAATTTAGTATATTTTCTACTAACTATATAATGGTCATAGGAACTGCATTATTAGTATTTGTACTAACAATTTTTATTGAAAAAAATATTATGTCTAAATATAAAAAAGTCGAAAAGTTAGAAAATCAGTATAATTATTCAAAAAAGGGATTAATAATTTCTGGAATATTATTTATATTTCTTTTCGTTACTTTAATAATTTGTTCTTTACCAAAAAGTTTTTTATTAGATGATTCTAGTTCAAACTATATAGCTAAATTATTTGGTGATAATTCAGTAATGAAAGATGGTTTAATATATATATTATTACTTTTCTTAATGCTTATAGGTACAATATATGGTAAAATTACTAAAAACTTTAAGGACGATGTTAAAGCTAATATAGGACTTAGTAAGAATTTTGATAATTTTGGTTATATATTTGTAATTATGTTTTTTTCAGTACAATTAATTTCAATATTAAATTATACGAATATAGGAACTATATTAATAACTGGTTTAACAAATTTATTAAGTTTTATGGATTTTTCAGGATTATTTTTAATAGTAACTTTCATAATAGTTACTATAATTACAACAGTATTCGTTCCAAGTTTAATAGATAAATGGGTTCTTATGTCACCAATCATAGTACCATTATTTATGAGAGCCAATATAACACCAGGTTTTTGTCAATTTTTATATGTAACATCAAATTCTATAGGAAGAAGTATAACTCCATTTTTTATATATTTTTTGATAATGATTGGATTTATTCAAAAATATGAAAGTGAAGATGTAAATACTACTATAGGAAGTACTTTAAAATTAATATTGCCAACTATATTATGGACAGTAGGTATAATGCTTGTTTTCATATTATTGTGGTATATTTCAGGGTTGCCTGTTGGAATAGGCGGTTATCCAACTCTATAGAAAGGAAGATTTAAATGAGTTTAACAGCAGGAATAGTGGGGTTGCCTAATGTGGGAAAATCAACTTTATTTAATGCAATTACTAAAAAAAACATTTTAGCAGCAAATTATCCTTTTGCTACTATAGATCCAAATGTAGGAGTAGTTACAGTACCAGATGAACGTTTAGAATTTCTTGAAAATTTATATATTCCAAATAGCCTAGTACCTACAACTTTTGAATTTACAGATATAGCGGGTTTAGTAAAAGGTGCATCAAAAGGAGAAGGACTAGGAAATAAATTTTTATCTCACATAAGAGAAGTCGATGCTATAGTAGAAGTGGTTAGATGTTTTGAAGATAAAAACATTATACATGTAGAATCAAATATAGATCCAATAAGAGATATAGAAATTATAAATGTTGAATTATTGCTTGCTGATTTGGAAGTTATAGATAATAGAATAAATAAAATTGGCAAAAAAGCTATTCTTTCAAATGATAAATTAGTAAAAAAAGAAGCTGAATTGTTAAATCGAATTAAAGAGTCACTTGAACAAAATATTCCAATCAGAAAAATAAATTTTGAAGAAGAAGAATATAAAATGATTAAACATTTTAATTTAATAACAGCTAAACCTATTATATATATGGCAAATGTAAGTGAAGAAGATATACAAAATGGAAATGAATATGTGGAAAAAGTAAAAGAATATGCTAAAGCAGAAAATGCACAAGTTATTACAGTATGTGCAAAGATAGAATCCGAATTAAGTGAACTTAATGATGAAGATAAGTTAGAATTTTTAAAAGATCTTGGTATAGAAGAGAGTGGATTAAATAAATTAATTAAAGCTACCTATGATTTATTAGGTCTTGCTACATATTTTACAGCGGGAAGTGATGAAGTAAGAGCATGGACTTTTAAAAAAGGAATGAAAGCTCCACAATGTGCGGGAATAATACATACCGATTTCGAAAAAGGATTCATAAAAGCAGAAGTTATGAGTTATGATGATTTAAAATTATATGGAAATGATAAAGCTGTAAAAGAAGCAGGAAAACTTAGACTTGAAGGCAAAGATTATATAATGCAAGATGGAGATATATGCTTTTTTAGATTTAATGTATAATATTTATACATTTTTTCTTTTTTTTTTAATAAACATTAAATAAGGTTTACAAATTTAAATCTATTTGATATAATCAATTGCGAGTATTAATTTACTCCTTGCTCATAAGAGCCTAGTGAGACCATAAGGAGGTGTAGAAAATGAAAAACTATGAAATCATGTTTATCGTTCGTCCTACATTATCAGAAGATGAAATAAAAAAAGTAGCTTCTTCTTTTGAAAAAGTGTTAAAGGATAACGGTGCAAGTGAAATAAAAGTTGAAGAAATGGGACAAAGAGAATTAGCTTATGAAATCAAAGACTTTAAAAGTGGTTACTATTATGTAATGACTTGTATAGCAAATGATGATAAAGCTATTAAGGAATTTGACCGTTTAGCTTTAATAAGCAATGACATTGTTCGTCATTTAATAACTAAACTTGAAAAATAAGAAAGAGGTAAATAAATGAATCGTGTAATGTTGATTGGAAGATTAACTGCAAAACCTGAATTAAGATATACGGGATCAAATTTACCATTTGCTCGTTTTTCAGTAGCAGTAAATAGAACTTTTAATAACGCCCAAGGGCAAAGAGAAACTGACTTTATTAATGTTGTTGTTTGGAGAAAACAAGCTGAAAATGTTTGTAATTTTTTAAACAAAGGTAGTTTGGTTTCTGTTGAAGGAAGATTACAAACAGGAAGTTATGATGATAAAGATGGAAACAAAAGATATACAATGGATGTAGTTGCTGATTCTGTTCAATTTTTGGAAAGTAAATCTCAATCTCAAAATAGAGAACAAGGGTCTGAAATGACTCCATATGATTATCAAAATGAAACACCAAATGTAGATGTTGATAATGATCCATTTGCTGATTTTGGTGACAGCGTTTCTATTGATGAAAACTTCTTAGACTAAAAGGAGGAAATAAAAATGGCTGAATTTTATAGAAAAAAGAAAAAAATATGTCAAATGTGTGCTGGAAAAGATGTTGACTATAAAAATGTAGATGTTGTTAAAAAATATGTAAGCAATGATAAAGGTAAAATTTTACCTAGACGTATGACAGGTGCTTGCGCTAAACATCAAAGACATATAGCTGGCGAAGTTAAAAAAGCACGTTTTATGGCTTTATTACCATTTGTAAAATAATCATTAATTTGATTATTTTTTTTATAATATGTGTTTTTTAGTTCATAATATATATGACATAAAAAATATACAAAAATTTACAATTTGTGCTTTTTTTTACCTAAAAATGTTGAAATAGGAAAAAATGTATATTATAATTATTTTTAGAATAGGGTGGTAGATATGATAGAAAGTGTTAAGAAGTTTAAGGAAATATTATTATTTCCAGTTTTATGTTTTATGTTTTTTATGTGTGGAACTGTAAGTGCTGAAACAGTGCCTACCACTATAGGCATTGATGATGCAACAACAGCTCCTGCGGATTATTTACATTACATTCAAAGTAATGATGGTTCAACGTTAAATCAAATAAAAACTCCAATGCAGTTTGTTGATGTTAATGGTAATGCGCGTGCTGCTTATTGTTTTGAAAAAGTTGACTTGCCATATAATCCTGGGTCATACGCTCCAAATGTTTATGTATTAAATAAACTAGAACAAGTAACAGATGTAGGATACATATATATATTAGTCAATGGATATCCTAATAATTCTTTTGGTAAATCTGAAAAAGAAGCTTATTATATTACACAGATTGCACTATATTGGTATCAAGATTTAGCTAGTAACAAATCAGATTCAACAGATGGAGTTTTACCTGCAAAATTTAAGTCAGATATGGCCAATAATTATAGTGATCCAAATAGCTTATATTCTCATATAAAGACATTAGCACATGGTGCAAAAAACGCTAAAAAACAATCAGCCACTATATCACTTAGTGGAGGCACTATGACTTATACGAGCGATTATAAATCTTTTAATGGAACTGTAAGTGTCAGCACAAATGGAACTTTAGGTACGACAACTGTTTCTGATATTAAAAATCTAGATGCAAGTTTGATTAAAAAAACAATATCTGGAAATAAAATTAATTTTAATGTTCCTGTAAGCGCTATACAAAATAATAGTTTAACAGCAAGTTTTAAATTAACAGCAAGCGCAAATAAAAATATTACAAATGCCTATTTATATAAAACTAGTGTATCGCCATCTGCTTGTGAAGAGGTTGTTGATCGTACAACTGGCAATAAACGTTGCCAGGAATTTCAAGAGATGTTAGTACCTTTTACAGCAACTGATACACAAAGTGCAGACATAACATTAAATATTACAAGAACAAAAGTTCAAATTAAAAAAGTAGATGAAAATGGTAATGGAGTTTCTGGTGCGAAATTGAAACTACTATATAATGGCTCATTGATAGAAAGTTGGACATCAACAACTGGTGCAAAAACATTTTGGGATATTCCCGAAGGAAATTTAACATTAGTAGAAGAAACTGCCCCAGTTGGATTTATAAAGGCTTCTAATAAAACTATTAAAATTGTTCGTAATGGAACAATGCAAACAGAAAACATGGTAAATAAGAAAACTAAAATACAAGTATTAAAAACTGATGAAAAAGGTAGCCCAATAGCAGGCGCTAAAATGAAATTAACTGATTCAGAAGGTAATGTTCATACTTGGACAACTACAACTAAGGCTTATGCGTTATCAGGTGTTGCAATAGGTAAATGTACAATAGAAGAAATTGAAGCACCATCTGGATATGTATTAGATACTAAAAAACAAAGCTGTGAAATTAAAAATATTGAAACAGTTCAAACTTTTACTTTTAAGAATACAAAAAATCAAGTTGAAATTAGTAAACAAGATGCTACTACCGGAAAAGAGTTGCCAGGAGCAACATTAGTTTTAAAAACTGCTGCTGGAAAAGAAATAGATAAATGGGTATCTTCAGATAAGCCACATGTAATAACTGGACTAGCAAAAGGAATGTATGTTTTAGAAGAAACAATAGCTCCAGAAGGATATATTAAATCAACTGAAAAAGTTATGTTTCAAATAAATGAAAAAGGACTTGTAGAAGATAAGGTAATAATGAAAAATCAACCTACAAAAATAATAGTATCAAAGAAAGATTCAAAAGATAAAAAAACATTACTTGAAGGTGCAAAATTACAATTAAAAAATTCAAAAGGTGAAGTAATAGCCACTTGGACTACCACAAAAGAAGCTTATACAATAGAAAAATTAGTAGTTGGTGAAACTTACACTTTGGAAGAATTAGTAGCGCCTACTGGTTATGATAAAGCAAAACCAGTAACATTTAAGGTAGAAGAAAAAGAATCTCAAGAAATTGTTATGTATGATTCATTAACAGTAATTGATGTTCCAGATACGGGAAGTTTTACATCAACTATGATATACGTAATAGGTGGATTATTAATAACAGCAGGTATTGTTGGAACAGTATTATATGTTAACAACATAAAAAAACGTAGAAGTGTGTAATATTGAATAAAATAGGAATCGCTTTCCTTGTATCTATAACTTTTATTGGTTTAACATTGATACTAATTCCATATAAAAATCAAAAAAAAAATATTGCTTTTCAAAAAATGTCACTTGAAATAGTGGATAATGAATCAAAAGAACAAATAAGTATGATAGGTAATTATGAAACAGATGAAGAAGTGAAACAAGAGGAACAAAAAGAAGAACAACAAAAAGATCAAATTGATTCTTCTAATACAATTCAAACCAAACCCACACAAACAGAAACAATTACTGAAAAATATATTGGAACTTTAAGAATACCTAAAATATCTTTAGAAAAAGGTTTTTATGACAAAAAATCAAAATATAATACTGTTAATAAAAATGTTATGATAATTAAACAATCTAATTATCCTGATGAAAATCTTGGCAACGTTATTTTAGCTGCTCATAATGGCAGTTCATATAGATCTTATTTTAAAAAATTAAGCGATTTAAGCATTGGTGATGTTGCATATATAAATTATAAAAATGTTGAATATAAGTACAAACTTGTTAATACATATACCCAACCCAAAACTGGTAATTTAATAATATATAGAAATAATGAGAAATCGACATTAACGTTGATTACTTGTACTAAAAATTCAAAAACTACTCAAACAATATATATTTTTGAGAGAGTATAAATAGAAGGTGTTTAAAATGGAAGAAACTAATTTTTTACAAAATATATACTCAATATTAGTTTTAATATTTACAACACCTTTTTATTTAGAAATGTTTATTTTCTTTGCAGCATCACTTTTTATGATGATAATTTTTATGATAAAAAAAGATAAAAAGGTTAGAAAAATTTTATTCATTATATATTTAACATTGATTATACTTTTATTTGGATATTATGGAAAATTTTTATTATATTTATTTGATAAGATAGTAGATTTAATATTTAGTATTGTTTATTTTCCTAACGTAGTAATATATTTTTTGATATTAATTATTGTTAATATAAATGCTATATTTAGTATATTTAATACTTATTCAAAAATAAAATTTTTAAGTCAAAAAGAAGTACTTACTATAAATATCATTAATTTATTCAGTTTTTGTTTGACCTACTTATTTTTCTTCATAATTCTTGAAACAGTTATAAGTAATGATTTAGACTTTTTTTCACAAAGCTCTTTATATGCAAACTCAATATTTCTAATGCTAGTACAAGCCAGTTCTATAATGTTTGTGTTAAATGCTATAATAATATCATTAATAATAATATATTCTAAATTGGTTAGTTTAAAAAATAATAAAGTAAAAAATAACGCTAATGAAAACATAGTTAATGATAATGAACAATTATTAGAAAATAATAATAAATTTTCTGAAAATGTTCAAGACAATAATTTCTCACAAAATAATATTAGTTTTGATAACAATGTAAATAATTCAATGTGTGTGAATTATGATAATAAAGATACCAATCAACAAAATTGATTGGTATTTTTAATTTTGTTTTAAATTATCAATTTCTTGTTTCATGGCATTGATGACTTTTTTCATTAGATCAATTTGCTCGTTAATATTATTTTGAGAGCTATTTATATTGTTATCGTTAATAATATGTAAGTTATATGGCGTAGAAGTATTACTTCTGTTATTAATAACTTGTTGTTGTGCAGAATTAGTACATAAAACTTGCCCAATTGCCATAAACCAGTTGCCTAATGAATTTTGTTCAGCTGGTGTTAACTCATCAATTAATAAAAAGCCTATTGTAACAGCACTTAGTGTAAATGTTTTAGCGTTTATATTTGGAACTAGATTCATTATTTCACCTATAATATTATATCTACTTTTGATATTAAAATATGCAATAATATTTTATGAGCAAAAAATTTAATAAAAAGTTCTAAAAAAGCTTGATTTTAATACAATTATTGTGTATAATTTTGAATGTGTGGCATGCAATGATGTGTGAGGTTGCTGATACGCCAGGTTAAGTTGCAAAACAAATTAAACTGACATTCGGGTTTTTACACGGAGCAAGTCTATACTAGATATAGGCGAGAGGAGGATACAAAATGTCTAAAACTAAAGTTCGTATCAAATTAAAAGCATTTGAGCACAAAAGTTTAGATGCAGCTTGCGCTAAAATAATCGAAACTGTTAAAAGATCAGGAGGTACAGCTTGTGGACCAATTCCACTACCAACTGAAATTGAAAAAGTTACTATTTTAAGAGCAGTTCACAAATACAAAGATTCACGTGAACAATTTGAAAAGAGAACACACAAAAGACTAATTGATATCGTAAATCCAACAAAGGAAACTATTGAGGCGCTTTCTCATTTAGATATTCCAAGCGGTGTTGATATCAAAATAATATTATAGGAGGAAAAATATGAAAAAGGGAATCTTAGGTCGTAAAATTGGAATGACTCAAGTATTTACAAAATCTGGTAAATTAGTTCCGGTAACTGTTGTAGAAGTAGAACCTAATGTTGTAACACAAATCAAGACATTAGAAAACGATGGTTATGAAGCTATTCAACTTGGATTTGATACAAAGAGAGAAAAGTTAGCGACAAAAGCTTCTGCTGGACATACTAGCAAAGCTAATACTACACCTAAGCGCTTCTTTAAAGAAATTAAAGGTGTAGACATTAACAACTATTCATTAGGTCAAGAAATATCTGTTGATATATTTGAAGCTGGTGAAGTAGTTGACGTAACAGGAACTACAAAAGGTCATGGGTTCCAAGGTGTTATTAAAAGACATAATCAAAGTAGAGGACCTATGGGACATGGTTCACATTATCACAGAAAACCAGGTTCAATGGGTACTATGAGACCAATGCGTGTTTTTAAAGGTAAAAAATTACCAGGTCATATGGGAGTTTTAACAGTAACTATTCAAAACTTAGAAATAATTGCTGTTGATAAAGAAAATAATGTAATATTAGTTAAAGGTAATATACCAGGACCTAAAAAATCATTAGTTGTAATTAAGACTTCAGTTAAAAATCCAGGAAAAGTAAATGAAACAGAAGAATTAAACGCTTATGTTACTGAAACTCCTGTAGAAGTTGCTAATGAAGAAACACCAGTTGTCGAAGAAACTGCTGAATCAGCACCTGCTGAAGCAACAGAAGAATAGGAGGAATATAGATGTCTAAATTATCTGTATTAAATACAAAAGGTGAAAAAGTAAAAGATATTACATTATCAAAAGAAATTTGGGGTATAGAACCAAATGATGCTGTATTATATGATGCAATTACTTTATCAAGAAATTCATTAAGACAAGGTACAGCAGATACAAAAACACGCTCAGAAGTAAGTGGAGGAGGAAAAAAACCTTGGAGACAAAAAGGTACAGGAAGTGCTCGTCAAGGTAGTACACGTGCTCCACATTGGTATCATGGTGGTGTAGTTTTTGGACCACATCCAAGAGACTACAGTAAAAAAATGAATCGTAAAGAAAGAAGACTAGCTTTAAAATCTGCGTTAGCTTATAAAGCAATAGAAAAAGAATTAATAGTTGTTGACAATTTTGATATCCAAAGTTCAAAAACAAAAGATGTTAAATCTTTATTAGCAAATTTAAAAGCTGAAAAAAATGTATTAATAGTTGTAGATGAATTAAACGAAAATATGATTTTAGCAACTCGTAACCTAAGCAATGTTATTTTATTACAAGCTAATGAAATAAATGTTTTAGATGTTATATCAGCTGATAAAATGATTATTACAGAAGCAGCTGTTAAACAAATAGAGGAGGTGCTTGTCTAATGATGAGTAATTACAGAGATATTATAAAAGCACCAATCATTACTGAAAAAAGTTCTGATTTAGCAAAAAACAATGTTATAGTATTTAGCGTTGATGTTAAAGCAAATAAAACACAAATCAAACAAGCAATCGAAAAAGTATTCAATGTAAAAGTTGATAGTGTTAATACTATAAATGTTAAACCAAAGAAAAAAAGAGTTGGACGTTATACTGGTAAAACAGTAAAAGTTAAAAAAGCAATTGTTAAACTAAGTGAAGGAAGTTCAATTGAACTTAACTAAGGAGGGTAATCATGGCAATAAAAACATTTAAACCTATGACTAATGGTACTCGTGGTATGTCTAAATTAGTTAACACTGAAATAACTAAAGACACACCAGAAAAATCACTAGTTGTAACATTAAAGAAAAATGGTGGTCGTAATAACCAAGGTAAAATCACTTTAAGACATCGTGGTGGAGGAGCAAAAAGAAAATATCGTATTATCGATTTTAAAAGAAATAAAGATAACGTTGTTGGCATAGTTGCTTCAATAGAATATGACCCAAATAGAACATCAAACATTGCTTTAATCAATTATGCTGATGGAGAAAAAAGATATATTATCGCTCCAAAAGGATTAAAAGTTGGAGATAGAGTTGAAAGTGGAGTTTCAACAGATATTAAAATTGGGAACTCACTAGAACTTGGAAATATTCCAGAAGGTACTTTAGTTCATAATGTTGAATTAAAAGCAGGAAAAGGTGGCCAAATGGCACGTACTGCTGGTTCAAGTATTCAAATATTAGGACGTGAAGGAAAATATACATTACTTCGTTTAACAAGTGGAGAAGTTCGTAAAGTATTAAGTACTTGTAGAGCTACAATTGGAGAAGTTGGAAATGCTGATCATGAATTAGTAAGCATTGGTAAAGCAGGTCGTAAAAGACATATGGGTATTAGACCTACTGTTCGTGGATCTGTTATGAACCCTAATGATCACCCACATGGTGGTGGAGAAGGTCGTACACCTGTTGGTCGTAAAGGACCTGTTACTCCTTGGGGTAAACCAGCATTAGGATATAAGACGCGTGATAATAAAAAAGCAAGCGATAAATTAATCGTACGTCGTCGTAAAAAATAGGGAAAGGAATTGAATTAAATGGCTAGAAGCTTAAAAAAAGGACCTTTTATAGATAAACACTTATTTAACAAGGTTATAAAGGCAAATGAAACAGGAAAAAAAGAAGTTATAAAAACTTGGTCTCGCCGTTCAACAATCTACCCTGAATTCATTGGACACACATTTGCTGTTCATAATGGTAAAGAATTCATTCCTGTTTATGTTACAGAAGATATGGTTGGACATAAATTAGGTGAATTTGCATTAACACGTAAATTTGGTGGACATGGCGAAAATAAAGTAAAATAATTAAAACTCAGGAAGGAGGACTAAAATGGAAGCAGTAGCGATTGCAAAAGGAGTTAGAATTGCACCTCGTAAAGCCCGTTTAGTTATAGATTTGATACGTGGAAAAAGCGTAGAAGAAGCAGATAAAATATTAAAAAATATTAATAAAGAATCAGCTAGACTATCTAGAAAAGTATTAGTGTCTGCTGTTGCAAATGCTGAAAATAACTTAAGTTTAGATAAAGCTAAATTATATGTTAAAGAAGCTGTTGTTAACGAAGGACAAGTAATGAAAAGAATGAAGTTTGGTTCTCGTGGACATGTAGATCCAATTAAAAAGAGAACAAGTCATATAAAGATAGTTGTTAGTGAAAAATAAACAAAGGAGGAAAACTCGTGGGTCAAAAAGTTAGTCCAATAGGACTTAGAATTGGCATCAACAAAACATGGGAATCAAAATGGTTCGCAGATAATAAAAATTTCTCAAAATATTTAAATAATGATGTTAAAATTCGTAGATTTTTAACTAAGAAATTAAAAGATGCTGCAGTAGCAAGTATTCTTATTGAAAGATCAAATTCAAAAGTTGATGTTATTATAAATACAGCAAAACCTGGCGTAGTAATTGGTCACGGTGGAGATGAAATAGAAAAATTAAAAAAAGAATTATCAAAATTAGTAAATGAAGATATTCAAATATCAATTATGGAAGTAAAAAATCCAGATATGGTTGCTGCACTTGTTGCAGAAAATATAGCACATCAAATTGAAAATCGTGTTTCATTCAGAATCGCTCAAAAAAGAGCTATAAGAAATGCGATTAAAGCAGGAGCAAAAGGAATTAAAACTTCAGTATCAGGACGTTTAGGTGGAGCTGATATGGCAAGAACTGAGGGATATGTTGAAGGAAATGTTCCACTTCATACTTTAAGAGCAGATATTGATTATGCTCATAAAGAAGCAGATACTACTTATGGTAAGATCGGTGTTAAAGTATGGATTTACAAAGGAGAAATCCTTCCTGAAAAGAAAAATAAGGGAGGTAATGAAAATGGCAGTCATTCCAAAAAGAACTAAATATCGTAGACCACATCGTTTACAGTATGATGGCGTAACAAGAGGAAACAAAGAGTTACATTTTGGTGAATATGGTTTAAAAGCAGAAGAAGGTGCTTGGATAACTCAACAACAAATCGAAGCTGCTCGTGTTGCAATGACTCGTTATATGAAACGTGGAGGAAAAGTATTTATAAATATTTTCCCACACTTATCATTAACTAAAATACCTTTGGAAACTCGTATGGGTAAAGGTAAAGGTCAACCTGAAGTATGGGTAGCCGTTGTTAAAAAAGGAAAAATTATGTTTGAAATTAGTGGGGTAGATGAAGCAACTGCAAGAGAAGCTTTAAGACTTGCAATGCACAAACTTCCTATCAAATGTAAATTCGTAAAAAAAGAAAGTGGTGAGACTAGTGAAAAATAATGAAATCAGAAATATGTCAACAGAAGAAATTACAAAAAAAATTGAAGAATATAAGGAAGAATTATTTAATTTACGTTTAAGTCAAGCTACTGGTAACCTTGAAAAACCTTCAAGAATCAAAGAATTAAGAAAGTTAGTTGCTCGCATGAAAACAATTTTACGCGAACGCGAACTATCAGAATAGGAGGTTAAACAATGGAAAAAAGAACTCAAGAATTCGTAGGAAAAGTTGTAAGCGCTTCATCAGATAAAACAATTACAGTTTTAGTTGAAACTTATAAAAAGGATACTTTATACGGAAAACGTGTTAAATATTCTAAAAAGTATGCTGCTCATGATGAAAAAAATGAGGCTAGTGTAGGAGATACAGTTCGTATTATAGAAACTAGACCTCTATCTAAAACTAAACATTTCCGTTTAGTTGAAATAGTAGAAAAAGCAATTATTTTATAATTGAAAACGAATAGGAGGATTAATATATGATTCAACAACAAAGTCGTTTAAAAGTTGCTGACAATTCTGGTGCTCGTGAACTAATGGTCATTAGAGTACTTGGTGGAAGCAAAGTTAAAACAGGTAATATTGGTGATATAGTAGTTGGAACTGTAAAAAAAGCAACTCCTAACGGTACAGTAGCAAGAAGCAAAGTTGTAAAAGCTGTAGTTGTTAGAAGTAAGTTTGGTCTTAGAAGAGAAGATGGATCTTATATTAAATTTGATGATAATGCATGTGTTATTATTAAAGATGATAAGACACCAGTTGGAACTCGTATATTTGGACCAGTTGCACGTGAATTACGTGATAAAAACTATATGAAAATTGTATCACTTGCTAAAGAAGTGTTATAGGTTGGAGGAAAAATATGGAATTTAAGACAGGAGACAAAGTAGTTGTTACGTCCGGAAAATCAAAAGGAAAAGAAGGCACTATTACTAAAGTTCTTAGATCTGAAAACAAAGTAATTGTTGAAGGCGTAAATATGATTAAAAAACATATTAAACCAAATGGTCAAACAGCTGGTAGCATCGTTGAAATGGAAGCTCCAATTAATGCTTCAAATGTAATGATGATCGATCCAAAAACTAAAAAAAGAACTAGAATAGGTCATATGATAGATAAAAATGGCAAAAAAATTAGAATTTCTAAGAAATCTAATGAAAGCCTTGATTAATTGGAAGGAGGGTATTTATGAACCACCTAAAAGAAAAATATTCAAAAGAAATCGTACCTAGTTTAATGGAAAAACATGCTTATAATAGTATTATGGAAGTACCTAAACTAGACAAAATAGTAGTAAACATGGGTGTTGGTGATGCAACAACTAATAGTAAATTAATTGATGCAGCAATGGCAGATCTTGAAGTTATTACAGGACAAAAACCTGTTGCTACTAAAGCAAAAAAAGCAATAGCTGGTTTCAAAGTAAGAGAAGGTCAAGCTATTGGATGTAAAGTTACTTTACGTGGAGAAAATATGTATAACTTTTTAGATAAATTAATTTCTATTACACTACCACGTGTTCGTGATTTTAGAGGTGTTTCCTCAAAATCATTTGATGGTAGAGGTAATTATACATTAGGACTTACAGAACAATTAATTTTCTCTGAAATAGAGTATGATAATGTTGTTAAAGTACGCGGAATGGATATTGTTTTCGTTACAACAGCAAAAACAAACGAAGAAGCTTATGATTTATTAAAAGGTTTCGGTATGCCATTTAAAAAATAATTATTAGGAGGATAGTATGGCTAAGAAAAGCATGATTGTAAAAGCTAGTCGTAAACCTAAGTTCAAAGTACGTGAATATACACGTTGTGAAAGATGTGGCAGACCTCACGCTGTACTTAGAAAATACGGAATTTGTCGTATTTGTTTTAGGGAACTAGCATATAAAGGACAAATACCAGGGGTTAAAAAATCAAGCTGGTAGGATGAAGGGAGGATATATATGGTAACAGATCCAATCGCAGATATGCTTACAAGAATTCGTAATGCAAAAGCGATGCGTTATAAAGAAGTTGAAGTACCCGCTTCAAAAATAAAATTAGAAATAGCAAGAATACTAAAAGAAGAAGGATATATAGTTGATTATAAAACTAAAGAATCTGATTCTCAAAGCATTATTGTATTAACTTTAAAATATGGTGAAAAGAAAGAAAGCGTTATCACTGGATTAAAAAGAATTTCTAAACCAGGATTACGTGTTTATGCTAAAGCTGAAGAATTACCACGTGTGTTAAATGGACTTGGTATTGCTATCGTGTCTACTTCTAAAGGAATAATGACAGATAGAGATGCAAGACGTCAATCATTAGGTGGAGAAGTATTAGCGTTTATTTGGTAGAAAGAGAGGATTTATATGAGTCGTATTGGAAATAGAATACTTTCATTACCTGCAAATGTTACACTATCAACTGATGGAGATGTTGTAACAGTAAAAGGACCAAAAGGAGAACTTTCTACTAAAATTAATAAAAATATTACTGTAACAGTAGAAGGAAATGAAGTTAAATTAACTAGAAAAAATGATAACTTCAAGAATTTTCATGGTACTGCAAATGCTAATATCAAAAATATGATTATTGGTGTTTCAGAAGGTTTTGAAAAGAAACTAGAATCAATAGGTGTAGGATATCGTTTTGCTACTAAAGGAAATGAATTAGTAGTAACTGCTGGATATTCACATCCAGTTAATGTTGCAATCCCTAGTGGATTAACACTAGAATGTCCAAGTAATACTGAATTAACAATAAAAGGTATTGATAAACAATTAGTTGGAGAATTTGCAGCAAATGTAAGAAAAATTAGACAACCTGAACCATATAAAGGTAAAGGAATTCGTTATAAAGACGAAGTTGTTCGTCGTAAGGAAGGTAAAAAAGCTTCTAAATAATAGAAAAGGAGAGAAAATTCATGATAAAAAAAGAATCTCGCAATGAAGCTCGTTTGGCTAGACATGAACGTGTAAGAAAAAATTTATCTGGAACAGCAGAAATGCCAAGATTAAATGTGTTTAGATCAAATGGTAATATCTTTGCTCAAATTATTGATGATGTAGCTGGTAACACACTAGTAAGCGCCTCTTCTATTGATAAGGAATTAAACCTTAAAAATGGTGGAAACGTAGAAGCTGCTAAAGAAGTAGGTAAATTATTAGCTACAAGAGCAAAAAAATTAAAAATTAAACAAGTAGTATTTGATAGAGGTGGATACCTATATCATGGACGTGTAGAAGCATTAGCAGAAGCTGCACGTGAAAATGGTTTAGAATTCTAAGAGGAGGGAAATAAATGGAAAAAACAAGAAGAGAACCACGCCCAAAACAATTTGAAGAAGAAATAATCAATATCGGTCGTGTTACCAAAGTAACAAAAGGTGGTCGTCATTTCCGTTTCTCTGCTACTGTTGCAGTTGGAGATAGAAAAGGTCAAGTAGGAATTGGAACAGGTAAAGCAAATGAAGTACCTGATGCAATTAAAAAAGCCGTTCAAGCTGCTACTAAACATGTAGTAAGAGTATCTATAGTTGATGAAAGAACAATCCCACATGAAGCAATTGGTGTAAGAGGAGCTAGTAAAGTTTTACTTAAACCTGCTGCAGAAGGTACTGGAGTTAAAGCAGGAGGACCTGTTAGATCTGTACTTGAACTTGCAGGAGTTAAAGATATACTTTCAAAATCATTAGGTTCAAACACTAAAATTAATATGGCATATGCTACATTAGAAGCATTAAAATCACAAAAAACAGCAGAACAAATAGCTAAATTACGTGGAAAAAAAGTTGAGGAGATATTATAATGAAATTATATAATATTAAACCAGCAGAAGGTGCTACAAAAACTCGTAAGAGACTTGGACGTGGTATTGGAAGCGGTACAGGAAAAACTAGTGGTAAAGGTCATAAAGGACAAAACGCTCGTAGTGGGGGTGGAGTTAGACCAGGATTTGAAGGAGGACAATTACCTCTATTCAGACGTTTACCAAAAAGAGGATTTAGTAATGCTATGTTTAAAGTGAGATATGCTACTATAAATTTAAGTGATTTAAATAAATTTGAGAATGATACAGTTATCACTCCAGAATTATTAAAAGAAATGGGATTAGTAAAAAATCAATTGAGTGGAATTAAAATTTTAGGAAATGGAACTTTAGAAAAAAAATTAGTTGTAAAAGCACACAAATTTTCTAATGTTGCTAAAGAACAAATAGAAAAACTAGGTGGAAAAGCAGAGGTGATTTAAAATGTTTGCAACAATTAAGCAAATATTTAGCCCAAAGAATAAGGACTTACAAAAAAGAATCTTATTCACATTCGCTGCTTTGTTCATATTTAAATTAGGTACAGCTATTGTAGTTCCTGGTATAGATCAAGCATCATTAGGGACTAAAAATATGGGATTTTTAGAGTTAATTGATGTAATGGGTGGAGGAGCCTTATCAAATTTTTCAATATTTGCATTAGGTGTTAGTCCGTATATTACAGCATCAATTATTATCCAGTTACTAGAAATGGATATTGTCCCATATTTAGCCGAGCTTAGTAAACAAGGCAGTACAGGAAGAGCAAAACTTAATCAAATAACTAGAATAACTGGTATAATACTTGCATTTATTCAAGGTTATATGTTCTCATTTACTTTTTTAGGAAATGGAACAGTAATGGATTATATGTTATTCTCATTAGTACTTACTGCAGGGACATGTTTTGTATTATGGCTTGGTGATCAAATAACAGCGAAAGGTATTGGAAATGGTATTTCTATGATTATCATGGCTGGTATCATTTCAAGTATGCCTAATATGTTTAAAACAGCTTTTAGTGGGTTTATAGGTAATTCAGGAAATATAATGGGTATTATTATGTTTGCGTTATATGTAATTGTTTATTTAGCAATTATAATTGGAATTATTTATGTACAATCTGCTGAAAGAAGAATAGCTGTTCAATATTCAACTAAAACTGTAAGCAGTGCTTATGGTGGAAATCAAAATTATGTACCATTTAGATTAAATTCAGCAGGAGTTATACCAGTAATTTTTGCATCAGCTTTAATATCAATTCCAGGAGTTATTGCTAGTTTTGTAAACAATCAAGCATTTACAAATTTTGTTTCAAAATGGATAACAATGACTTCACCAACGGGATTTGTATTATATATTATCTTTATATTTGCATTCTCATATTTTTATACGTTTATGCAAATAAAACCAAAAGAAATGGCTGAAAATTTACAAAAAAATGGTGGATATATCCCAGGTGTTAGACCTGGAGAAGAAACAGTTGATTATATATCAACTGTATTGAAAAGATTAACTGTAGTTGGAGCTTTTGCTTTGGCTATAATAGCTGCTTTACCAATTATATTTGGTATGATTTCAAATTTACCAAGTTCAGTAACAATTGGTGGAACAGGATTATTAATTGTTGTTGGAGTTTCACTTGAAACTTACAAACAATTAGAAAGTCAACTTGTAAGTCGTACTTATAAGAAAGGAAGACGTAGATAGTGAAAAGTATTATTCTTATTGCTCCACCTGCTGCAGGTAAGGGTACACAATCAAGTTTGATAGAAAAGACTTATCATATTCCTCATATTTCAACAAGTGATTTAATAAGAAAAATGATTGCCGAAAATAATGAGAAGTATGGGGAATTACAAAAGTCTTTAGATAATGGAATTTTAATCAGTGATGATATAATTTTAGAACTATTAAAAGTTCGTTTATCAAACAAAGATTGTTCAAATGGATATATATTAGATGGATTCCCTAGAAATATTAATCAAGCTTATTGCTATGAAGAAATATTAAAAGAACTTAATTTAAACGAAAGTATAGTAATTTATCTTTCTTTAGATAAAACAATAGCTGAAAAAAGAGTTCTTGGAAGAATGGTTTGTCCGAATTGTAAATCAGTGTATAATAAATATTTTATTGAAACATCACCAAAGTTAGATGGTGTATGTGATAAATGTAATACAAAGTTGGAGAAACGCGTAGATGATAATATAGAAACATTTGATAAGAGATATGATACATATTGTAAAGAAACAAAACCTCTGATAGATTTTTACAAATCAAAGAATATATTATGTGAAATAGACAGTAGTCTATCTAAGGAAATTGTTTTTGATAAAATCAAAAAAGTATTGGAGGATTTAGAATGATAAGTATTAAATCCGAAAGAGAAATCGAGTTAATGAGAATAGCTGGATCTATTGTTGGAGATACTCATAAATATTTACAAAAATATATTAAACCAGGTATAACAACTGCAGAATTAGACGAACTTGCTTATAATTATATTATTAGCAGGAACGCCACTCCATCTTTTAAGGGATACGAGGGATTTCCTGGAACTATATGTGCTTCAATTAATGAAGAAGTTGTACATGGTATTCCAGGTAAAACCAAATTAAGAGAAGGAGATATAATATCGATAGATATTGGAGCTTGTTATAAAGGTTATCATGGAGATTCCGCTTGGACTTATCCAGTTGGTAAAATAAGTAAGCAAAAACAAGATTTGTTGAAACATACAGAAGAATCTTTATTTGCAGGTTTATCAGTTATTAAAGAAGGTGCAAGAATAGGTGATATTGGTTATGCAGTAAGTAGTGTAGCTAATAAATATCATTTAGGTGTTGTAAAAGAACTAGTAGGACATGGAGTTGGAACTAGTGTTCATGAAGCACCAGATGTACCAAATTATGGTAAACAAAACAATGGACCTGTCCTAAAAGCAGGTATGGTAATTGCTGTTGAACCTATGCTTAATTTAGGAACAGCAGATGTTTACTTACTTGATGATGATTGGACTGTAATAACTGCTGATGATGAGCCTTCAGCTCATTTTGAACATACAGTTCTAGTTACAAAGGATGGTTACGAAATATTAACGAAGAGGTGATTATAATGGCTAAAGAAGACATTATTGAAGTTACTGGTAAAGTTATTGAAGCATTACCAAGTGGTGAATTCAAGGTAGAATTAGAAAATAAACATACTGTAATAGCTCACGTTTCTGGTAAAATCCGAATGTATAATATTCGCATTTTACCAGGTGATACAGTAACAATGGAATTATCCCCATATGATTTAACACGTGGGCGTATAACCTATAGAAAATAGTAGGAGGGTAGATTATGAAAGTAAGACCATCAGTAAAAAAAATATGTGATAAATGTAAAATCATAAGACGTAAAGGAAAAGTTTATGTAATTTGTGAAAATCCAAAGCACAAACAAAGACAAGGTTAATAGGAGGTGTAATTAATGGCACGTATTAAAGGTGTAGATGTACCTAATAATAAAAGAATTGAAATCGCATTAACTTATATTTATGGTGTAGGTAGAAGCCTATCAAATAAAGTATTAAATGCAGTTAATATTGATGTTAATAAAAAAGCTGGTGAATTAACTAATGATGAATTATCATTAATTCGTGATGAGCTTAATAATTATTTAACTGAAGGAGATTTACGTCGTGAAGTTAATATGAATATTAAGACAAAAATGGAAATTAATTCATATCAAGGAACACGTCATAAAAAAGGTTTACCTGTAAGGGGACAAAGAACAAATAGGAATGCAAGAACTCGTAAAGGAAAAGGAAAAGTTGTTGCTAATAAGAAAAAATAAACTTTAAAGGAGGTTATTTAAATGGCTTATAAACCAAGAAAACGTAAAGTTAAAAAGAACGTTCCAGAAGGAAAAGCATTTATTCATTCAACATTTAATAATACTATAGTAACTGTTAGTGATATGAATGGTAATGCAATCAGTTGGGCTTCAGCTGGAACATTAGGATTTAAAGGAAGCAAAAAGTCAACTCCATTTGCAGCAGGTATGGCTGCTGAAGCTGCAGGAAAAGCTGCTGCTGATATGGGAATGAAAAAAGTAGAAGTTTATGTTAAAGGATTAGGTTCTGGTCGTGAAACAGCTATTAGATCTTTACAAACTGCAGGACTTGAAATTACTACAATTTCAGATGTAACACCAATCCCACATAATGGATGCCGTCCACCAAAACGCCCACGTGGATAAAAGAAAGGAAGTGCTTTTAGCATGTTGAATTTTGAAAAACCAATATATAAAATTACAGAATATATCGAAAATAATAATTTTGGAAAATTTGAACTAGAACCTTTAGAAAGAGGGTTCGGAACAACAATTGGTAATGCTTTAAGAAGAGTTATGTTATCAAGTATGCCAGGATCTGCAATAGTTGCAATTAGAATAGATGGAGTTATGCATGAATTCCAAACTATCGATGGTATAGTTGAAGATGTTACAACAATTGTTTTGAATTTAAAAAATGTAGTTGTAAAAAATTTAACTGAAGAAACTAAAGAACTTCATTTATCCGTTTCAGAAGAAGGCGTTGTTACAGCTGGTGATATTAAAACTGATTCAGATGTTGAGATTATTAATAAAGACCAAGTAATTGCTACTATATCAAAAGGTGGTAAATTAGATATGGATTTAATAGTTTCAAATGGACGTGGATATGTTCCATCAGTTGATAATAAAAAGTTTATTGAAGGAAATAAAATTGGTTTTATTCCTATCGATGCACTTTATTCACCTGTTGAACGTGTTAGTTATGAAATAGAAAATGCACGTGTTGGACAAGATGCTAATTATGATAAATTAATAATGAATGTTCAAACTAATGGTTCATTGAAACCAGAAGAAGCAATGGCTTTGGCTTCAAAAATACTTATTGAACATTTAAATATAATTGCTGATTTAAATGAAATAGCAGACGTGACAGGTATTATGAATGCAAAACAAGAAGATAGTAAATTAAAAAAATTAGAAACTCCTATTGATGATTTAGATTTCTCAGTAAGAGCATATAATTGTTTGAAAAGAGCTAATGTTAATACATTAGGAGATTTAACTGAAAAAACAGAATTAGAAATGATGAAAATACGTAATTTAGGTAAAAAATCTTTGAAAGAAGTTATAGATAAAATCAAAGAAATGGGACTTAGATTTCGTGATGAAGATTAGTAGTTAGGAGGAAAAACAAATGGCTTATAGAAAATTAGGACGCACTAATAAACATAGAAGAAGTATGCTTGCCAATCTAACTAAAGACTTAATTATGAATGAAAGAATCGAAACAACAGAAACAAGAGCAAAAGAAACTCGTAAATTTGTTGATAAAATGATTTCATATGGTAAAGATGGATCATTAGTTGCAAGAAGAAAAGCATTAGCATTCTTACAAAATGATACTGTAGCAGTAAAAAAAGTTTTTGATGACTTAGCTGTAAGATATGCTAATCGTAATGGTGGATATACAAGAATTTTAAAAATTAATGAAAGAAGAGGAGACGACGCTTTAGTTGTTATTCTTGAATTAGTAGAAGGAGATGCTAAATAAGCATCTTTTTGTTTGTGCAAAACTTGTTTTTAATGTATAATGAAAATGGTGATACTATGAAGGCTTTAATAACAGGTGCAAGTTCTGGATTAGGAAGAGAATTTGCAAAAATCTTAAGCAATATGGGATATGATTTAATACTAGTAGCTCGAAGAAAGAAAAGATTAGAATCTTTACAAAAAGAATTAAATACAAATGTACAAATTATCTCAATGGATATCTCTAGCTCATATAATTGTATGCAACTATATGAATTAGTAAAAAAGGAAGATATTGAGATACTAATAAATAATGCGGGTTTTGGAGTTTTTGGTCAATTTACTAAAACTAATATAGAAAAAGAATTGGATATGATTGATTTAAATATAAAATCTGTTCATATGTTAACAAAATTATTTTTAAAAGATTTCAAAAAGAAAAACAAAGGTTATATATTAAACGTTGCAAGCTCTGCTGCATTTTTGCCAGGTCCATTGATGGCTAGTTATTATGCTTCAAAATCTTATGTATTTAATTTAACAATGGCAATTCATGAAGAATTAAGACGAGAAAATAGTAATGTTTACGTTGGAGTATTATGTCCAGGACCAGTTGATACAGAATTTAACAAAGTTGCTGGTGTAAAATTTAGTGTGAAATCATTAATTGCAGATAAGGTATGTAATTATGCAATAAACAAAATGTTTAATAAAAAAATGCTTATAATACCTGGATTTCAAATGAAATTTATATATGCTTTTAGTCGCTTTTTGCCTTTAAAAATGAAATTAAAACTAACATATAATATACAAAAATCAAAAAAGGATAATACAAAGTAATATATATAAAAAATTATAATAAAATTAACTATAAAAGCCTATTTTTCATTGACTTTTTATAGTTTTTTTTATATAATTAGACTTGGTACATTTAGTTAATCCCACATATAATAAGTCTTGGGACAACTTATTATTTGTAAAGGAGAAAGGAAGACAGTATGAAAAATTCATATATGCAAAAAAAAGAAGAAGTTGTTCGTAATTGGTATGTAATTGATGCTAGTGGAAAAAACTTAGGTCGTATTGCTACTAAAGCAGCTCATATTTTGAGAGGAAAACATAAACCAACATTTACACCACATGTTGATTGCGGAGATTGTGTTATTATTATTAATGCATCAGAAGTAAATTTAACAGGAAATAAATTAGATGATAAAATCTATTATAATCACAGTGGATATACTGGCGGTTTAAGAGAAAGAACAGCTCGTGAAATGAAAGAAAATTATCCAGTTGAAATGATTGAAAGAGCAGTAAAAGGTATGCTTCCAAAAGGAAGATTAGGAAGACAAATGTATAAAAAATTATTTGTTTATGCAGGAAATGAACATCCTCATATGGCACAAAAGCCAGTGGATTTGAAGGACTAGGAGGGTTTTAAATGGCTGAAAAAAGAATATTTTTAGGAACAGGTAGAAGAAAATCTTCTATAGCTCAAGTAAAAATGGTTCCAGGAAAAGGAAAAATCACTGTTAATGGAACTGATGTTAGAGATTTCTTTCCATATGAAACAAATGTAATGGATTTAAAACAACCATTAGTTTTAACACAAACAGAAGAAACTTTTGATATTGATGTAAAAGTTTCTGGTGGTGGTTTCACAGGTCAAACTGGTGCTATTCGTTTAGGGATTGCTAGAGCTTTACTTGAATATGATAAAAACACTGATCCAACTAGTGAAACAAGTTATAGAAAAATCCTTAAAAGAGCTGGTATGATTACTAGAGATTCTCGTAGTAAAGAAAGAAAGAAACCAGGTCTTAAAGCAGCTCGTAGAGCTCCACAATTTTCAAAAAGATAATTTTCAAGAACATGTTATATGTTCTTTTTTCTTTATTTATTTTTCATTTTTATGTATAATAAATATAGGTGATAAAATGAAGAATAAAGTTGTAATTATTGGATGTGGAAATGTTGGAATGAGCTATGCTTATGCACTCTTGAATCAAAAAACTAGAGTTAACGAATTAGCGCTTATTGATCTAGATGAAAAAAGAATAGAGGGGGAAGTAATGGATTTAAATCATTGCCTTCCTTTTGCACCTACACCAATGACGATAAAAAAAGGTAGTTATGAAGATTGTAGTGATGCAACTATAGTTATGATAGCAGCAGGAGCTAATCAAAATCCAGGAGAAACACGAATGGATTTAATAAATAAAAACAGTAAAATTTTTAAAGAAATAGTTACAAAAGTAATGGAAAATGGATTTAATGGAATTTTTTTAATTGCTACAAATCCTTTAGATGTAATGACATATGTAACCTGGAAATATTCAGGATTACCTCATCATAAAATAATTGGAAGCGGAACTATTTTAGATACGGCACGATTAAGATATATGATTAGTGAAAAATTAAATATTAGTACAAGAAATATTCATGCATATGTAATTGGTGAACATGGTGATTCTGAATTTGTTCCTTGGAGTAGTGCACAAGTTGGGACACAAGATATTAAAGATTTTATTTCAGAAGAAGAGCTAAATCAAATAAGTGAAAAAGTAAGAAATGCTGCTTATGAAATAATTAATAGAAAAGGCGCCACTTACTATGGAATAGGAATGTGCTTAGTTAGAATAACAAATGCAATATTGAGTGATGAAAATAGTATTATAACAGTTTCGTCTTATGATAAAACTAATGATATATTTGTAGGTGGCGCAACTATTATAAATAAAAGCGGTTGCAAAGAGCGAATGTATATTAAGTTGAATGAAGAAGAAACTAAAAAACTTGAAAAATCAATATCTATAATCAAAGACGCAATCAATAGCATAGAAGAGTAGGTGGCATATGAGATTAAGTAATGATTGGAAAGATTATGAATTAATAGATGCAGGTAATGGTGAAAAATTAGAAAATTGGAATGGTGTAATCTTAAGAAGACCGGATCCACAAGCAATATGGCCAGTTGAAAATATAGATGAAATATGGAAAAATCCAGACGGATTCTATCATAGGAGTCATAAAGGTGGTGGAAGCTGGGATTTTAAAAGAAAATTAAAAGATTTTTGGTGTGTAAATTATAAAGATCTTACATTTAAAGTTAGCCCTACTAATTTTAAACATACAGGTTTATTTCCAGAGCAAGCAGTTAATTGGGATTTTGCAATAGAAAAAATAAAAAAAGCTAATAGACCAATAAAAGTATTAAATTTATTCGCTTATACTGGGGGTGCTACTATGGCATGCTCATATGCTGGTGCAACAGAAGTAGTTCATGTTGATGCAGCAAAAGGAATGATAGAATGGGCAAAAGAAAATATGAAACTATCTAAATTAGAAAATAATAAAATACGTTTTATAGTTGATGATTGTATAAAATTTGTTGAAAGAGAAATAAGAAGAGGAAATAAATATGATGTAATTATAATGGACCCTCCTTCATATGGAAGAGGTCCAAATGGAGAAAAATGGAAATTTGAAGAAAATATTTATAACTTGATTAACTTATGTATAAAAGTATTGAGTGATAAACCATTATTTTTCCTAATTAATTCTTATACAACTGGTATTTCAAGTTCTGTATTAGAAAATATATTAAAATTAAAACTTGTCCCATTATATCCAGCAGGTATTGTAGATTCGGGAGAAATAGGATTACCTATTACAAAAAATAATATGGTATTACCTTGTGGTATATATGGTAGATGGCAATGCAATGATTAAAATATTGTATGAAGATAATCACGTTTTGGTTGTTTTAAAACCTGCTAATATTCCAGTACAAGAGGACTCTAGCAAAGATGAAGATCTACTTACAATGCTAAAAAAATATATAAAGGAAAAATATAATAAACCTGGTAATGTATATTTAGGCTTAGTACATAGATTAGATAGACCAGTTTCTGGGATTATGGTGTTTGCTAAAACTAGTAAAGCAGCTTCTAGGTTAAGTGAACAAGTAAGAGAAAATAAATTTATAAAAAAATATAAACTAGTTGTACATGGTAAATTAAATCAGAGTAGTGGAATATTATTTGATAGATTATTGAAAGATACAAGAAATAATATTGTAAAAGTTTCTCCTAATGGAAAAGATTCTTCATTAGAATATAAAGTAATTGATTATGATAAAACTCACGAACTTTCATTAATTGAAGTTAAATTAATTACTGGGCGTTCACATCAAATAAGGGTTCAATTTTCTAGTAGAAATCATCCATTATATGCAGACCAAAAATATAATCCAACACCAGACTTTGATAATATAGCACTATTTGCTTATCATTTAGAATTTTTTCATCCTACAACAAAGCAATTATTAGTTTTTGAAGAAAACCTTCCTAATAAAAAGCCTTGGAATTATTTTAGTTAATTAATAAAAAAAACAACATATATTTAATTAAGGTGAGTGTATGATTAAGTATAAAATTTATGTTGTTTTTTTATTGTTTTTATCCATTTGTGCTTTTGGATTTGTTCGTGCTAGTGATAATGATTTACCACTTTTAGGAAAGGTAATCTATATAGATGCAGGACATGGTGGAATTGATCCAGGAGCCGTATATAAAGATATACATGAAGCAGATATAAATTTAAAAATTAGTATGTCTTTAGCTAATTTACTTGAAAAAAATGGTGCTATAGTTTTATTAACAAGAACAGGTGACTATGACTTATCTGTAAATAATGCGGTTAATAGAAAGAGGAGTGATTTATCTAGAAGAGCTAATATAATAAATGAATCAAATGGTGATTTATATATATCTATTCATTTGAATTCAATAGCTTCTTCTACATGGAAAGGTGCTCAAGTCTTTTATGATGATATAAATCCTAAAAATGAAAAAATAGCTAAATTACTTCAAAATGCGTTAAAAAAAGACTTAAAAAGTTCAAGAGAATATAAGGAAATGAATAATATGTATATGTATAAAAGAATAAAAATCCCAGGTGTTTTAGTAGAAGTTGGATTTTTGAGTAATGATAATGAAAGATATTTATTACTGCAAAAAACATATCAAGATAAAGTGGCAAAGTCATTATGCGGTGGAATAATTGAATATTTTCATTCATAATACAAAAATATTTCATATTTTTTTCATATTTCATGTGTTATAATTATTTTAGGGTGAAGATATATGGCAAATAAAATATTTAAAACACTTGATGAACAAATAGATATTTTAAAAGCGAGAGGTTTAATAGTAAATGATTATGACAAAGCAAAAAAAATTCTTTTTAAAGAAAATTATTTCTTTTTAAATGGTTATAGACATTTTTTTACTGCAAATTATAAAGATGAAAATTTTATACCTGGTACAACATTCGAAGAATTGTATTCAATGTTTACATTTGATAGAAAAATTAGAAATATATTTTTTAAAAACATATTAATTATTGAGAATAATATTAAATCGGTTATTAGTTATCAACTTTCTAAAAATTATGGTTATAAAGAAAAGAATTATTTAAATCCACAAAACTTTAATCAAGATGCAATGAAAGTAAGACAAGTTAATGATGTTATATCTAAAATGAAAAGACAAATTAGAATAAATGGAAAAAAACATACTGCAACTATGCATTATATAAATAATTATGGATATATCCCAATGTGGATTTTAGTAAAAGTATTGTCTTTTGGTATTGTTTCAGAATTATATGGTATATTAAAACTAGATGATCAAGTTGAAATAGCGGAATTTTATGGATTGCCTGTTGAAACATTAGTTATCTATTTATCTATATTAGCTAATTTTAGAAATTTGTGTGCGCATGAAGATATTTTATATGATTATAGAACCCAGAGGATGATACCAAATGATATAATTCATTCCAGATTGCAAATAGAAAAATCAGATGAATATTATAAATATGGTAAAAATGATTTATTCGCACTTATGATTATTTTAAAATATATGTTAAGTGAAGAGGAATTTAGAGATTTGTTTAATGAACTTGAATATGAAATCGATTTGTTAACAGGTAAGATTAATATACTAAGTATATCTACTATATTAAATAAAATAGGTTTTCCAGATAATTGGGAAGAAATTATTGATTAGGAGGATGATAATATAAATGAAAAAAGTATTTCCACATATATTAACAAGTTTAATTACAATAGTTGTTGTTTTTAGTGGTATATTTTTATATGATATTTTTAATAAAAAAAGTTGTTGTGTAACGTCAAATTCTGATTATTCTAATGTTAATATTACCGAAGCTGATACTATTAAAACTAGTGTAAAAAAAGTATATGATTCTGTTGTATTAATAGAAACTTATAGTGGACAAACTATATCTGGAACAGGAACTGGTTTTGTATATAAAAAGGATGATAAAAATGGTTATATTTTAACTAATTATCATGTTGTAGAAAATTCTAAATCGATTAAAGTAACTTTTACTGATGGAAAAACATATGATACAACATTACTTGGATATGATGAATATTATGATGTAGCTGTTTTATCTGTAGATGCTAATTCTGTTATATCTGTTGCAACAATAGGAAGTAGTGAAAAAGCAGAGGTTGGTGATACTGTGTTTACTGTTGGTTCACCGTTGGGTTCTAGTTATATGGGAACTGTAACAAAGGGAATAATTTCAGGTAAAGACAGACAGGTTTCTGTAACAATTAATAATTCTTCTTATATTATGGAAGTGTTACAAACTGACGCTGCTGTAAATCCTGGAAATAGTGGTGGACCATTAGTAAATATTAACGGTGAAGTAATTGGAATAACTTCCATGAAATTAGTAGAAAATCAAATTGAAGGGATGGGATTTACAATTCCTATAGAATTGGTTATGTCTTGTACAGATACTTTAGAAAAAGGTGAAAAGATAGAAAGACCATATTTAGGCGTAGAAACTTCAAGTATTGATAATAGATTTTATCTAAGAAGATATAATATTAATATTCCTGATGAAGTTACATTTGGGGCAGTCATTGTAAATGTTGTTTCAAATTCACCAGCTTCTAATGCAGGTTTAAAATCTGGCGATGTTATTGTTACTATCGATGATGTTGAAATAACTGATTCTACTTATTTAAAATATAATTTATATAAACACAAAATTGGCGATAAAGTTAAAGTAAAATATTATAGAGATGGTAAGATAAACGAAACTGTTGTTACTCTTAGTAAACTTGATAGTTAGTAAATAAAAGTATTTAATTTTGTTAATTAAGTACTTTTTTTATTTGGATTTTTAAAATGTTTTTAATATTAATTTTGACATATATCACGCAAATGGTTAATTATCATATTATAACTTTAGGAGTGATAATATGGCTAAAATTGTTATAGACGCAGGACATGGCAGATAATCTTATACACGGTGCATTATATAGTAAAATTCCAAAATATTTTAATAGGTCTATTGTTATTTTCATCTTTTTTTCCTATTAGAATTTTTGATATAAATTCATCTATAATACGTCTATTTAATTTATCAATATGAGTATATTTTTCTAATATACTTTTTTCATTGATTTCATCATTTTTCTTTTCACTTAATTCATATATTTCCTTTTTAATTTCTTCAATTCTTAAATTAAAGTTATCAATATCTTTTTGATATTTATTTTTTAACATAACAAATTCTGTAGTAGTAATTATTCCGTCAGCTTTATCATCATATAACATAGTAAAGCGGTCGCTTGTTTTATTCAATTTTTTTTCTATATCATTTTTTTCTTTTTCTAATATTTTCATATCTTTATCATAATCAATACTAGACTTTTTTGATGAATAATTTTTTTCTAATTTTTCGAGATTATAATATTTTTCAATAATTTTATTTATTTCATTTAAAACTAATTCTTCAAGAACCTCGTATCTAATATAACTAGTATTATCACATTGAGTTCCACCTGTTTTTCTATGATTTCTACAATGTAAATAAGGCTTCATAAAAGGATTTTTTCTTGGACCAGATTTACAATTACTCTTTTGAAAAACTTTTCCACAAACAGCACAATATACTTTTCTACTGAAAATATGTACTTCGCCATTTTTTCCGGGACGTGCTCTTGTATTTGAAGTTGTCAAAATATCAACCTGATCAGTAATTAAAGAGTACAATTCACTATCAAGAGACAAAGTCTTTTCTCTTAAATTATCATATTTTTCAGTTATGATTTTAATATCATTATTTATCAAACTATTATCTAATTCTTCTATTGCTCTATATACTTCATCATTTTTTTCTTTATCAACATCAAAGTTTTTAATATTTTCTTTAATAGCGTTTATAAATTGTCTTGAATCTTTTCTTGCATTGTCCAAATCTATCTTTAACTTTCTGTCAGCAAATTTTTTTCTGACAATCTTAGAAATATCAGGATCTACAATTCTATCATGTGCACAAGCTATAATACTTTGCTCATTTTTAGGAATTTTTTTATAACCCTTAATATTGTAAGCAACTTTTTCGGTTCTATGTTGTATCAAAATGCCGTCATAAGTTTCATCTAATAGGATCTTTCTTATTGTATCTGTATTCCAAAATTCTGCACCATTAGGAGCCATGCAACAAACAAATTTTAGCCCTTGTAGTTTTTTATGCTTACTAGGTGTTGGTATCTTACTTTCATTAAGATATTGGCAAATTTTATAATATCCGTATCCATTAGCATACATAGAATATATTTCTCTTACAACTTTAGCAGCTTCTTCATCAATTATTAGATGATACATATCATCAGGATCTTCAATATAACCATAAGGAGCAAAAGAACCGGTCCATTGTCCTGCGTCATTTTTTGCTCTTAAAGTTTTTTTGGTATTTATTGATTGTTCTTCAATTTTCCACTCATCTACCATTGCAGTTATTTGGCTTGATTTTTTATTACCTTTGTTGTAAGTATCAATATTATCTACAATACTTAAAAATCTAATATTCCATTCTATAAACTTTTTATGTAAATATTTTTCTACAAATTCAATACTTCTTGCAAATCTAGCTTGAGTTTTGCAAATGTAAATATCTGTATTTCCAAGTTCACAGAACAAAAGTGTTTTATTCCATTCTTCACGTGAACCATCACTTCCACTTATATCTTCTTCATAAAAAATGCCAACAACTTCAATACCTTTGTCATTACAATACGATAATAACATTAATAATTGGTTTAAAATACTTTTACTAACATTACCTTTTTCTCTATCTAAGTCCTCTTGAGATAATCTAACATATATTATTCCTCTTTTGCCGGGAATATGTAAAGAACTAATCAATCCATTTTTTTTAAAGCAATTATGATTATTTCTTTTAGATACTTTTAATAAATCTCTTAAATAATCAGTCATATATTCTAAATTATCTTCGGATAGCAATTTTTTTATTGTTTTAAATTCAGTTGTATCTAAGTAGTCATCTCCCGAAACATTATCAACTTTATAGTTATTTGAATAAACTGTATTACTTAAATTACTACATACCGCCTTTCTTTCATTTTCCAACATATATCTTCCTTTCATATATATTGAAAGTACTGTAATACAATCAAATTATAACGCGCTTTATGCAAGATTACAGCCCCCAAATTTACTTTCTAAGCTTAAAATGATAGTTGCCCATTTTTTGTTAAATATCTCGATTAATTCTTCTTCTGTTTTAGCATTTGTTATAAATTCATTTTCAATTATATAATTAATTTCATTTTTATTCTTATCCCCGTTTTTATTCTTTTTATTTATAATATTCAACCCCCTTAAATTAAAAAAACTATGATAAATAGTTTCTAATTTAATTTATGAGATTTTATTAAATTAAATAACTAAATCATAGTCTTTTGATTTTATATTTTAATTTATAATAATTTTTCTAACTTACCAAGAATATTTATATATGTAATGAATAAACTATAATATTTTTTTCTTGAAATTTTGCGTTATTGATATAAACATGTTTGATAATACCTAAAGTGATAAATTATAATCTTCATATAAATTAGTATGTATGTAATCAAACTTTTTCTTTTCAACACTAAAAAATTTATTAAAATTATTAATAAACTTTCTCCCTTTTGATGATATTAATTTAAAAGATTTTTCAACATCATTAAAATCTGTATTTTTATACCAATCATATAAATCAAATCTATCATCAAAGTCAGTATCTATTCCTATGCCTTTACAAATAGAATATTTTAAAATTTCTTTTTCAAAATCATTATTTGTATTATCAGATGTATAAGTATTTAGCATATATAAAATCTTAATTCTATCATTAACTCCTTTTTTCATATTAATTATTTTATTATCTTTATCATAATCAAATTTATTTTCTAAATTATTACAATAGTTAATTTTGTATCCGTCAGCATACAATGCTTTTACAAAAGAATTATATATATCCTGATAATCAAAATGAAATAATGCGGGTAATTCTAGCTGCCTATAGTCTTTTTGCTTCATAGTAGTATCTTTACAATCATAAAGTTCTACAATATTCATTCCTTTTAGTTCCTTATGATGTAATGTGATACTTTTATCATTAGGATTATTAAGTTTTTCTTTTTCTTCATTAGTTAGTGAAGTATATGATAATATTTCTTCTTTATCATTAATTTTAACTTTTACAAATACATCATTATCCGGTGATAGTATATTAATCTTTTTAGCATTATTTAAAATAGTAAATCCATTTTTCTTAAACTTATTTTCAGTACCAAGATCCAAGAAGAAAGGATATTGATAATCAATTAATAAAGTATTAAAAAAAGAATAATCACTGTATAACACAATGGTGTCAATTAATCTTTTAAAATCATTATGACTATGGTAATTATTCAAAATACTTTTTTCTATATTTAAAGTTGTATCTTTAATTTTTTCAAAGTCTTTTTTTGATGTATATTCTTTAATCAAATTAAGACTATTAATTATATCTATAATTTCAACCCCCTTTAAAATATAAAAAAAGACTAACTTTCGCTAGTCAATTTCTCATACTTGTTTTTTAAATTATTTATATTTTTATCAATATCAATTATCATTTTATTAAATATATAATCAATGGTATTGTTTGATATATCATTTTTCAATTTATTAAAATATGTTAAAGTAGAACTTTCATCATCAGTTTTATATCCGTATATATTATGAATACAATCTGTTTCATCTGAATTTTTAAGAGATAAATAAGTAATATATTTATCATTATTCTTATAACTATAAATATAAAAGAAATAATTATTTTTAGTAATTTTGTAATCTCTTAAAATTGTATTATTATCATTATCATTGTTGTTATCTAATATAAATTCAAAGTTGTCATTTATAATTTTTTTTTCAAATTCTTTCATTTCTTTAACTGATCCAAATTTTGGACCGTCTTCTTTATTCCATTCAATTAAATTAATCTTATCATTCAAATCATTTAAAATATTTATTTTGCTTTTTAAAATCTTAAAACTATCTGATTTCATAAAACATTTCTCCTAAATCAGCTAACAATTTTATTATTTGCTATTATATTACATTAAATGTATATCAAAGTCAATCTTACTGTAATAATTTGCCATTTTTTCTAAAATAAAAAGCCCTGTACTAGCGGCTTTAATGTGTACTTTACTACAAACAACTACTAGAAGTAAGATGTATGATTGGTAAAGTTAAATGGTTTAACAGCCAGTAATACTACTGACAAAATTAATATATCATAAAAAAGTTAATCTTGCAAGACTAATTTTTTGTTGAATCCGTTAATTATTATGATATAATATTAATAGATAGATTTGCCAAATAAAAGTGTGAGGAGTGATATATTATGGCTAAATATTGTTCATCTTGCGGAAACCCAATAGAAGATTCTTACAAAATATGTCCAAATTGTGGGCGTAATTTAAAGAATGATGATAATCAAAATAAGAAAAAAAATAATGAAGCTACTACTAAAGTTATTTCATCAATAATTTCAATTTGCATATTTATAGGATTGTTTTACTTTATTTATAGTAAATTATCAGGACTTTTTGATAGCACAGTAGATAAAACTCAGTATAATACAGACACGGTTTATAATATAGGCGATACATTAGTGTGTCCTAATTTTGAAGTGAAAATCGATAATGTTCAGATTAAGACAAAAGGTACTAGAATTGATAGTTATTCAGTAATTGATGACGCTGAATGGATAGGCGTAACTGTAAGCGTTAAAAATACTGGAAATGAAACAAAGACATTTTATTCTTCAAATGTTAATTTAGTTAATTCTAGCGGAGAAATCTTGGAACATTCATTTATAACATATAAAATATGGGGTGTTGAAATGTTAGACAGTCCTGAATTGATTAGTGGTGGTTCTAAAACTGGATACATTCAATTTTCTAACAATCAAACTGATAATAGTAATTTAACACTTAAAGTTGATTGCAATACTGGACTTTTTAATGATGATATTATTTATAAAGTTAATGCTAGTCAATAATACTTAAAATATCACAAAATTTGTGGTATTTTTTTTTAGAATAAATTTTTTAATATATAATAAATAACATTTGTTGCTATACTATTACCAGCCTGTTTAAATAGTTGTCTATTAGACATACCAGTACTTTTAGCTTTATAAAAATCATTATCTGAAAATCCCATAAATCGCCAACTTTCAAGTGGGCTAATTTTTTTAACAAAAAAACAATTATCTTTGTAGATAATCATTTTACTTGTATCTTCAGTAGAGTTAGCGGTTAAAGTAGGACAATACCCATTCATAGACCATAACCTTGCAGTCTGATTATATTTTGATGAAGTATCACGTCCACAATGATTTTTACCGTCAACAAATCTATATAAATTTATAATATATTTTCTTCTTTTGTCTTTTAGATTATTACATATCAATTTACTATTTTTAGAATAGTTTTTATTTTTAACAAATTTCTCTAAATCAAATTTTACTTTTTCTGATAATATCAAGTTAGGATCAATATCTTTTTCTAATAAATCTTTAAGTTTTAATTTAAGTTTTATTTTTTCTGGAAAATGATAGATATATTTACCTTTAATTGCAACTAAAAAATATCTTTCTCTATTTTGAGGTGTACCATAATCAAGTGCAGTTAAAACGTGGTCGTATAATGAATAACCTAGATTTTCTAAATCTTGTTTAAAAAGACTTAAAGTTTTTCTCATTTTAGAATTAGTAATAGCAGCTACATTTTCAAAGATAACAACCTTTGGTGGATTATCCATTTCTTTTATAAATTGTATCATCTTCCAACCTAGAGATGATCTAGTATTACTATTAAAATCAAATCCGCGTCTTATACCAGCCATAGATATATCTTGACAAGGAAAGCCACCAATCCAAATGTCGCAGTAAGGAATATTTTTACCATTTATTTTTGTAATATCTCCAAGATTATCTTTTTCAGTTTTATTATGAATAGCACAATAACTTTTTACAGCCCATTTATCTATTTCACAAAAAAATACTGATTCATAATTATTAATAATACCATTGTCTTTTAATCTCTTAAAAGCCATTTCAGGACTACCAATACCAGAAAAGAAAGTACCAACTTTAACATTATCTTTATTTAATTTTACAACCGGATAATTAAAATTAAAAAGATTTATACTAGGATTGTTTATCCCCATTATCCTTTTTCTTTTTAGTAGGGTTAGCCCTTTTAGTAGGTGTAGTCTTTTTAGTTTCTTCCGGTTTAAATAATTCTTTTTCTATTCTAAAAGTGTCTAAATCAAAAAGTTCTAATTTTTGAAATTCTTGATTATCAATTTTTATTTCATCAACAATTTTATATTTTATAGGATAATCACTTATTTGTTTTAGTTTAGTTTTGATAGGATCCATACGAGCTCTTAAAAATAATGCGTCGCCAACTTTAAAATTAATTAATTCATCAGTAGTAAGCAAATCTCTACCAGTTAAAGAAGTATCACTTGATAAATTAAAATCAGCTTTACCATATCTATTAGAAGATGATGTCCTAGTAGTTTTTATTGTATATTTTCCTAGACGGTTTGATATTTCTCTAGCAGTATTATAATCATTTGTAAGAAGATAACATAAATTCATATTTGCTTTAATAGTAGTAGCTTGATCTCTATAATGTTCTTGTATCATTCCAAAATCTTGAACGACACCATATATTCTAATTTTTCTGGATCTTGCAACAGTTAGTTTTTTTGATAATTCGTTGATATGTATAGTATTACAAAGTTCTTCCAAGATTAAATTAACTCTAACATCTAATTCGCCATTAGGACTTTTTTGAGCTTCTTCTACTAAAGTCTGATAGACTTGATTTACAAATAAGCCACCTATAAAATGACGAGATAACTTTTCATCAGGTACTACTAAAAATATTGCAGTTTTTTTCTTGCCAATATCACGCATATTAAAAGAAGTTTTACTTGTTATATAACTTATACCAGTATCGCCAAATACTTTTAATTTTGAAGCCAATATAGAGAAGATAGTAGCTCTTGTTTCCCCACGAGCAAAATTACCAGCAGAATACAAATTTTTAGCAGTATTACCGAAAGGTCTATCATCAAAGTATTTGTCTAACGAGTTTTGATCCCCATACTTTTTAGCACCGTGTTCTACCAACAAATTATAAATAGAATGAAAATGTATTTGATTTTCATTTTTACAATCTTCAATTAAAGCAAGACATAAAGCACTTAATACAGAAGAAGATGATTCTTGCCAATACTTATCACGACTATTAACTTCTTCACATATTGCATTTGATAAGTCATTAACTGTTTCAACTTCTTTTTCAAAATTGTTTTCTTTATAATATTGATATGCTAAAGTAAGAGGATTCCAAAAATCACTATTTTTAGTATCTCTTAAATTAATAACTTTAACATCATAATCTTTTTTCTTTAAATAATCATAAGTATATTTATATAATTCGCCCTTAACATCATTAATAATCATTGACTCATTACTATCAGCTAGATTAAAAATTAGTGGTAATATGACACTAACAGTTTTACCAGATCCAGTACTACCAACAATTAAATTATGATTAGAGCTTGTATCAACATAGTATTTATTATTTTCTATTGCAACAACCATACCACCTGATTTATTTTCTTTTCCAAATTTCCAAGTAGTAAAGTTATCTTTAATTTCTTTTATACTAGCAAATTTACTACTACCAAATTCATTAGAACATACACGTTTTGGAATACCATTAGTAGAGTGAGAGTTCTTAACCTTAAAATTATATTTATAATAAGTTATAAGCAAAATGAAAAGGATCTCTAAAAGCAAGATCCCCATAATCATTTTTTTATCATTTAATATTATCTTAATTAATTCTATTAAGTTAAAATTAAAACTTAATTTAAAATTATTTTGAACTATGTTTATAAAATTCGGTAGAAAAAAGATAATTAATAATAGAGAAATAATAACTACTAAACAATAGTTAAATTTCTTTATTTTAACAACCCCCTTTAAATCTCTTTTCCTTGTAATTCTTTTTCTAAAATCTCTTGTAAATATCTTTCTTCATTTTTACTTTCAGATTCTAAAAAATAATTAACTTTTTTAATAAACTGTTTAAATCTAATATTTTTATAAAAAGATTTATTTTTATAATTAGTATATTTTTCTTTTGTATAACCAAAGTGAGATAGTGATTTATAAAAATCAGTAGCATTTATATCTTCACTTGTCATTCTAACAGCAGTAAATATATTATCAACATTAACATCTAAATTTGATCTTCTAATCCAATCACTTAATAACTTTTTAATATCACTATCAGATAATTCAGCAAGACGACCAAGTTTATATAATTCTTTAGCATACTTTAAAATAGTAGAGTTCTTTTTTACAGGACGACTTTTAAAATTCATATTCATTATATTAACTTTTAAAAATTCTTTTTGTCTTTTAATAAAGTCAGTAGAGTTATAAACTTTAAAGTTATGTAAAATATCATTTCCTATTTTAGAATATAAACGTTTCATTTTATTTTCTATATATTTATTATTTGCATTATTACCATATAACTTTTTTTGCTCTCTTTGTATTTCTTCTAAACTATGATAGTATTTTTCAAATTCATACTTGATAGTGTCGTGATATAAAATTCTTTCTATAACTTTATCAATATCTTTTCTACAATAATCTAAATTCTTTGAGTTGTATTGAAGTCGGCCCCTTTTTGGTAGCTTATCATATAGATTCAATAAATCTTTATTTAATGCTTTTCTATATTTACTACTAAAAAATAATTCTTTATCAACTTTTGTAAAATTGTTTTTTCTTATCTTATATTCCAAACCTAAAAATAAATAATCTTGTTCCTGATAAAAAGATTTGTTATCCACTAAATAAGAAGCAATATTACTTTTTAAGTATTTTATTGATGACTTTTCTAATGTATCTTTTTTTCTTCTAATTTCTTTTTCAAAAATAGTAATATGAAGATGTGGATTATCAGTATCATTATGTTTACTTGCATACCACCGTGTATTAGTTAAGTCAAAATCATTATCTAATAAAAATCTAGGCATAATAGCTTTAGTCATCATATAATAATCTTGTTTAGTTTTAAGTCCAGATTCTAAAGCAAAATCTGGTGGGAATGAAATAACTAAATTCCACATTCTACCTGATTCATCTTTTGGCAAATCTTTTAATATATCTTCTTTTTTTACATCTCCGTTTTTATCCCAAATGTAATTAACATCATTATCAATAGTGTCATCATATATTCCAAATTCTTTGTCAAACAATTCATCACTAGAAGAAAAGTCTTTTAAACTTTTTCCGTCAGCACCGTCCTTTGAAACATACTTACACCAACCACCAACTAACTTTTGAAAATTAACATCTTTCTTATAACGAACGATAGCTACTATATTACTACTCATCAGTCAGTTCCTTTTTATTTCTTAATTCACGAATATTTTTTAATACTTGTTCTCTTGCAACTTCTGTTATAGGGTGATTTACTAAATGGGTATTTAATTCAGATCTTGTCTGTGGTATATCAAAATATTTATAAGTCATATCATTTTGTAATATTATAGTTTCTATTCCTATATTATTTTTATTTAGCATAGTAAGTATTTTATAGAATTGTTTTTCATTAGCATTTTGTACTGTTTCTGTAATTAGTTCGACCAACTTTTTTTGTGTATCTAATAACATTGATTGTTCCAAATAATCTAATAAAACTAATTTACAATACTCACTTAATTTCATATTATTTTTATCAGCTTGATCTTGTAATAATTTTTTCTTATGTGGATCTAGTCTGAAAGCAACAATATTTGAATTTTTATTTTCATTCATTATTTACTATTCAATATACAATCCAAGTTTTCAAGTATATAATTTTTAATTATAATTTCTAAAGCAGTTTGAATTGATAATCCTTTTTTCTCAATAATCTTTCTAAATGCTTCTTCCATTTTTTGATCCACTTGTACTTTTAAATAATTATTTTTTTTATCATTCATTTATATAACCCCCTTTTATAAAATAATAAAATTTTAATATAACAACTTAAATATCTTTATTTATTTTTTCCATTTCTTTATCACATAAACTTGCAACCTTACAAGCACAGAAAACAAATACAATTAAAAATATTAGAATATTAATTCCTAAAATAATCAAAAATAATTTCATAAAATCCTTTCTATCTTCGGCCAAGAGTTCGGCCAAAAAAATGTACTAACTTTTAAGTTCTATTTAAAGCAGGATAAATCCTGTTTACAAACAATTCGCCAGTGGCGAATTTTCCCTTATTTCATAAGGGTTTCTAAAAAACACAAGTGTTTACATTTCATTTTTTTGTTATACAATCGTTAACCTCTTATCCTTTGAAAAATAAGGGGGTGTATAACAATCGTACACACTTTTTGAATATGTATTTTTTAGAAAATCGCCACTTTTTGAATTGCTTTTTTGCCAAAAGTTCGGCCATTAATTATTAAGATTAGGTAATGGATTAAACCCTGGTGTAGTGGGTAGATTGCCAAATGGCTTATTAAAACTTTTAGAATTATAATCATATAAGATATAATCTTTAGCAGTTATTTTATTTTTAATAATAGTAGTGGGATCGGTATATTCAAACTGATTTGTTTTAGCATTATATATTTGTAATACCAAATGCAAGTGGACCCCTGTTGCTCTACCAGTCATTCCCATAATACCAACTTGTTGACCTTGCTTAACTTCGTCGCCCACATTGACAGTTCTTGAATTTTCTTCTAAATGCCAATATCCAGATCTATAAGTAGTTCCATTTATTTTATGTTCTATTAAAACATATTCAGCACCAGCACTATCAAGAGTACTAGCTACAACTTTACCGTCAGCTATTGCAACTATATTTTTTGTATTTACTGGGACAACATCTATACCATTATGTTTGGCTTTTTCATTAGTAAATGGATCATCACGTAGTCCATAATCAGATGTGATAGTAAAGTTATTTGTATCAAATGGAAGTACAAAAGAAGTTTTATAAGTCATCTCTTGATTACCAAACAATGAAGTAAGTAAAGCTACAATTATTAAAACAATAAAAATGATAAATGCAACTGGAAGTAGTGCAATTATCATTTTACCTTTCATTATGGTTGATACAATATCTTTAATTATCTACCGCCACCTTTACCAAACAATTCTTTTTCTTCTGGTCTTAAATGGACGAAGATAGGTATTCGCTTGTCGTGAGTAATAACAAATAGTGCTTGACCTTTACCAGCAGTTTGTAAAAATCTTCTTTCATTTTCACTTAATCTTAATACTTTTTGAAGTGAAATAATTTCTTCACTTCCTTGAGCCATAATGATTTGATAATCAGAATTATCAACAATAACTTGACCGTATCTAACTACTTCTGGTGAAGTGAAGTCAATCATATTTTGAGTACACACAATTAAGCTACCATTATATTTACGAATCCTTTTAGAAGTTCTTTTTAAAAATTCTAGTCCGTCTTTATTTTCAGGATCAATTAATAAGTGAGCTTCATCTACAATTAAAATAACTTGTTCGTCTCTATTTTGACTAATAATGTGCCAACATAAAGACAAGATATTAAAGAATTGAGTTCTTAATATAGTGTCATCACTATCAAGTAAAGTATGAATATCAAATACTATAAAATCAGAGTTTAAATCTAAATTAGAATAATTATTCCATAATTTACTATCAACACCGGTAGCCATTCTTCTAACAATAGCTTCTATTTTTTCTAAAGACTTAATGGTGTCATCATTAATTCTTTTATCATTTTTTGCTTTTTCTAATTCGCTTTTTATTTCATTATGAAAATCAGTAATGATAGGATAATCTTTTGATGATAACTTACTAACATCAGTATCTAAATCTATGTTTTTCTTTTTATATGTTTTTAAAAGTAATTCTTCAATTTTAGTAAGTTCTAATTCTGTTAAATCTTTAAAATAATATTTTATAAAAGTTCTAAATGTTTGTAAGTGTTTTATTACAGCTACATTATTATCTTCATCATTAGCAGAATTTTTAATTTCTAGTGGATTAATAACAAATCCCGATCCGCTACCGCAATCAATCCAATTCCCATTAAGAGTATTACATAAGTCTTTATATTCACGTTCTGGATCTACACACAAAATACGAGTTCGTTTTTTACCACCACCACGAGCAAAATTGCCACGTAATAACTTTTTAATTAAAGTAGATTTACCACTACCACTTTTACCTATAATACACATATTTGAGTTTGTTCTTTTATTAGTTCTTTTCCACAAATCAAACAGTGTAAGACCGCCGTTTATGTCGTCGCCAAGTATTATAGAATTACCGTCATCTTGTATAGATTCAAAGACAAAAGGAAATGAAGCCGCTACTGTCGTTGTAGGCATAGGTAGTCCAAAATTTTCTTGAAGTGGCATATCAAGAGTTGGTAAACAAGTTTTTAAACCTTGTTCTTGCTCGAATATCAACTGTGATCCACGAAGATTTAAACTACTTAAAGCAGACTTTATTTCTTTTGTTCTTTTTTGTAATTCTTCCAAACTTTCAGCATAAGTAAAAAACACTACTGACATCAGTAGCATTTTTTCATTTTCACGATCCATTTTATTTGTTAGTTTCTCATAATCTTCTAATTGATTTTTGAGTACTATTTGATCGTTTCTATCTTTAGAATTAATAAACTTACTTCTAGTTTCTGTCATTCCTTTTTTTAGAGTTTTATTAACTTCTATATTATCCATTGGATTAACAGAAATCATCATACGAGTATTTTTAATGTTAGATAGCATACCTAACCAACTTCCCCTAGCATAAGAGGGGAAAGTATCAATTATAATACTTGTAGCATATATATCTCCAAGTAATATGTCTTTTTCATTAAACTTCATTGCAATAGGTGCAATTTTTTCTTTTAATGTTTTTAAACTACTGTCTTGTCTAAATACTTCAAGTGATGAAGTAGGATTAAGATAGACAAATAGTAATTCTTTTATTTCATCAGTTTTAGCTTGAGATGAAGATAGACCTATATTAGATAATTGAGATACAATGTCATTTATTTTAGATTTTAACAATTTAACATTGTCTTTATCTTCATCAATTAATAAATAAAATTCACGATTGTTTACTAAATTATTATTCATTATTATATCAGCATATTTTATATCTTCTTCTAATAATTCTTTTTTTATTTTATCATCAGTATTTTTTGTTAAATATAATAAGTTTTCTATGTGTTCTGATAAACTAATCGGCTTATCAAGAGCAAGTATTTTAAAAGGATATTCTAAACTTAATAATACTTTTCTAAATTGAAATATTTTAGATGTTTGTTCTTCATTAGAATATAGTTGAAGATTAATGCTATTTACTTTTATAATACCAACAACTTTGTCATTATCAAGATATAATAAATCATTCCAAACTTCTTTAAAAGGCAACCATTCAAGAATAGATTTATCAATCTTTTTCTTTTTATTCTTATTCAAAATAACCCCCAGATATTATGAATTACATATTTATTTTCATAGTATTATAAGTATCATAGAAAATACTATCTTTATTATCAGCACCAACTTCAAATAAGCAATCTAAAATTTCTTCACTAGACATCTTTGTAGCTATTGAATAATCTACTATAATATTATCTATATTTTCTACAATTCCATTATAATATGGTCGCCAATTTTCATTTTTAACTTTGTTTTTGGTATATTCGTATATTTTTTCTTTTGCTTTTAGAAGTGTTATATACACTTCATCAAGATTCTTATTCATAAATTTTATAACCCCCTTAAATTTTCATTTGTTTTGTTTCTTCAAATTCCTTGTTGGAAGTAGGAACAGAAGTTTTAATGTTATGATTAATAGATAGATCTTTATTATTAGTTATATTTATATTTTCTTGTTTTTCTTTATCTAAACCTTTATCATCGTTAACTTTATTTTGACTATCTAATTTATCTTGTTTAATCATTTCTTTTAGTTTATCCTTAACTAAACTTTCTATTTCTTTTTCATATTGTTTTTTAGTTTCTTTTTTTTTATGATTTTCAATTATTTTTTCTTTGATATTTTTTATATGTTTAGGTATATTTAAGAAATCTTTAACCTTATCTAAAAATGTTTTTTCAACTTCAATATCATATAAAGAAAAAGTAATATCTAAAATTTCTTTACGAGACATTTTATTATTCATAGTATAATCAACAATAATATTATGTAATCCCTTAATAGTGTTCTCATAAGAAGTATTACTATTATCATTTAAAGCCGCCTTTGCTATGAATTTTTTTGTTTCTACAAGTTTATAAAGTACATCATCAACTTTATTATTCAATTACATACCCCCCTTATTTAAGAATTATATTTCTTATATTTTTTTTGACTTGTTCTAAATTTTAACATTTTAATTAGAATGCTTAAAATATTACCATTACCATTAGGCATAGGTAGAGTTATTAAAAATGTAAGTATAGGAAAAAATGAGAATAAAAACACTTTTAATAAACCTTTACCAAATAATCTAGCTAATAAATAACCAACAAAGATTGATATTCCTAAAAAGATAATTTCTTTAACACCATAACCTTTAAAAATCTCTCTTTTAACTCTTATGTTCTTTGGTATTAGATACATTTATATTCCCCCAATCAACATTAGTTTTATATGTAGGTGTATCATCATTTAATGATGAATAACGATTATCCATAAAGTCTTTATATGTATCAATTCTTTCTGATAAAGATGTAGTAGTATCCATATTGATATTATCACTTATATTACCAGATAAATCACTTACTTTAGGATCAGAAGAAGATATATCACTAGAACTATTATCAGGATTTTCATTATTAAGATTACTATTAGAATTATTATCTTCATTACTAGAAGCACTATTTGAAGCACTTTCTAAATTTGAAGATGAATTATCCATATTAGTATCAGCACCAGCTCCAGAACTATCACTATTTGAATTATCAGTATTAGAGTTTGAAATTGTAGAATTATCTACTGTCTTACCATATTTTGACATAGCGACCATACTTGTACCTAAAGCAGCTAATGTATGTAATTCACTCATATTTGCACCAGCACCAGTATTTGCATTAAGTAATGCAGAAACTAATTGAGGAGAAGCTATTATAAATAATAAAGCACCTATAACAATTAAAATAACTGACATTACATAATTTGTTCCAGATGATACTTGACCGAAAACATTAAATAAGATACCTATACATAAGTATTGAACTGTCGTGACTAAAAAAGTACCCATAACACCCTTACACCAAACTTCAAAAGCGTGTGATTTGTTTGATACTAAAGAAGTACATACAAAAGGTGCTATGGCCTTATAGAGAGCTAACTCTATAATCCTTTTAGCAACTTGTATTCCTATAAAGAAAAGAAGTACTACAACTACTAAACCTACCAGAAATATTGGAAAAGTACTAAAACTATACTTATAAACACCACTATCAAATAAACCGTCATCTTCAACTTCGTTATAATCAGCGGTAAACCAGTTTTCTATAAAATATTTTTTATGTTCTTCTTTCATTTTTTCATCATCAGCAAAAGCATTAAGTATCATTGATGACATACTAGATTCAAAAGAAGTAGCACTAGCAGTATTATTTGATGATACAGAAACAACATACTGTGTCATTTTTGAAGATAAATCATAACCCCAATTAAATATAGGCGGAATTAAAAACATCATAACGACACAAAAAATAATACCTTTAAACACCCTAGTAGGTGAGCTATTATCATCTTGATCTACAAAGTATCTCATAATCAGTTCTAATATAACTTTTAATATTAACCAAGTACAAGCAACAATAATAGCAGATGAATAGATTTTATTTACATAAGGATTATCAAAAAATTTAAACTTCCATATATCATCAATTATTAAAAACATTCCGTCTAGTAGAAGTAATACACCTTTAGCAAGAAACCAGAAGATAGAACGGACAGCGTCCATTAACCAACTTGCCGATTCTTGTTTAACGACTAATACTTGTAGCATAATATTACCTATATAGTTTTAGTATAATCATTAACTAATTTGATTTCTAAACTTCCAATATCTTTAAACATTCTTTTAGTTATATAAATGGCGTTAGGTGTTAGTTTTCTTTGCCAAGCAGAATTTTTTGGAGACCATTTGAAACCACGAGATTTTAATTCATCTCTTGTTTTTTCATCTGGCTTTTCATCAAAGAAAACTTTTACTCTCATATCTTCTTTATCAAAACTAACTTCGCCATTATCAAAATAATAACGACCTGTTTCTATGTTATCTATTTTTTCTAGTGTTTCTAATCTATCTTTAACAGCTTTCATATTTTGATTAGAATTAGCAAGAACATAAGGTGGTAATTGTTCCGTTTTATTAAGTCTTGCTTTTTTATTAAAATCTAAATATGATTGATGTTTAGTTTGTAAGTATTCTAATTTTGCTTCTAGTTTTTCTCTAGCCAATGGATCATCAGAACTTATTGGCTCATTATATCCATTCTTATATTTTAATATTATTTCATCTTTTGAATAAGCATTTTTCAACATATTTTCAGTATTATCATAGAACTTATTTATTTTATCATTTATTTCATCTATTTTTTTATCCATTCTATCAGCAACTTTTTCAAACTTATTAGAATTATATTTTGCTGGTCCAGCAACATTAACAGGAACAAAATTAGCAGATATACTCAAATATTCATTATAAATATTTGTTATTAATTCTTTAAATTGTTCTGTCCTTTTTTTAACAATTTCTAATTGCTGTGGATTAAGAGTACGACTACTAAAAGTATCTATAAACTTTTTATAATCACTTTCAGCACTTTCTTTGATATGAGTACCACGATTATACATACTTTGATTATTACAACGCTCAATCAATTCATTATTTAATTCTATATTCATAAAACCCCCTTAATTTTTTATAAACCTTTATAATAACCAGATAACTTTTTATTTATATTTTCAATTTCAAATGTCTGTCTATCTATAATAGAATTAACATAAGCAATATCATTTAACTTTAAATCTTGTTTTATTAAAGTTCTTATATAATCAGACATAGAAATATCTAACTCTTGAGATCTTTCTTCTAACTTCTTTTTCAAGTCTTTTGAAATATAAAAAATAAATTTTGTATTATATCTTCTCATTTTTTTACCCCCTTAACTTTGCGACTACAATTAGTCTTTTATTACCATTATTTTTACAAGTAATTAATGTTAATATTTTTTCATTATCTACACTTTTAAAATAAGACATATCATCATCATTAATCGTATGTTTTTCTACTATTTCATAAATATATGTAGCTTTATGAGATACAATTTTAATCTTATCGCCTATACTGGAGTAGTGTAAACTTTGAAATGTATTATAAACACTATGACCGGCAATTATGAGATTGCCAAATTCATCATCAATTCCCGCAGAAGTACTTAATGTTCCAACTAAACCATTATCTAGTGTTTTCTTATCCGTTCCAGAAGTTATTAATCTTTGAATACCAGATTTTAATTCTATATAACCAAGATAATTGTTAGTTAAATGTATTTCTTGTTTTTTAAGAGTTTCTACAACTTCTTCTGTTTGTTCTTCTTCAATGGTAGGTGGTGGAGTATCTTCTTCAAACATTGTTTCAATTACTTGTTTTGTTTCTTTATCTACTTTGTAATTACAATATATATTTTTAAAACAAATAAGGGCTGATATTAAAATCAATATCAACCCTAAAATTTGTATAATTTTATTTATTTTTCTTTTTTGCATATATTAATAATCCTAAACCAAGAACAGCAGTACTAATTATAATAATTGAGCTAGTTAAATCAGTATTAAATGTTTTTGGCATTTCTACTTTTTCATTAGTCATAGTAGCTTTAACAACTTCGCTATTTTCTCTAATTTCAAAATACATTTTTTCAGTATTTAAAATATAATCAGGTGAAGCAGTTTCAACTTCTTTAATATAGTAGTGTCCATATTCTAAATTATCAATAATAATTTTACCGTTTTCATCAGTTAATCCAGAATAGATTAATTCGTCAGTATCAGCATTATAAATTTCAATTTTAGTATTAGGAATAGGATTACTTGTTGATAAATCTACTTTAGTAAATTCTAAACTACCTTTGATTTTTTCATTTTTCATATTAGCTTTAACAACTTCGCCATTCTCATTAATTTCAAAATACATTTTTTCTTCATTTAATAAGTATGATGAATCAGAAGTTTGTTTTTCTAAAATATAGTATCTTTTACCATTAGATAAAGGTAAATCTTTAATAATAACCATTCCTTTATCATCTGTTGTATAAGTACCCATTAAAACATCATCTTCTGTATAAATTTCTATGACTGTGTTAGGTAGAGCTTTATCAGTAGAATAATCAGTTTTAGTAAATTCTAGTGTTCCTTTTGGTAGATAATTTTTTAATGTAAATGTTTTGGTAATAATAGGAGTATATTGATCCTTATATACTAATTCAAATTCATAAACATTATTATCTATTAAATGAGATAGAGAACTAGATACTTCTTTCAAAGTATATTTTTGAAGTTTCAAATTATCTAGTCTAGCATAACCATTTTCATCAGTAGTAATAGTTCCAATTAAATTATTATTTTCGTCATATACTTCAAATACTACATTAGGAAGTTGTATTGTTTCATAGGTGTATTTACCATTTTCAATAACTAACTTTTCGCCAGTTTTCTTTATTTCAATAGCACCTTTAACTTCTTTATTTGTAAATCTTAATTCTAGTATTTTATCAAAGTCATCACTACTAATAATGTTAGATTTCTCATTAATACTAAATCTTAATGGCTCACTATTCCATAGATAACCATTAATTCTTTGATCTACTTCTTCAAGTTCGTAATCGCCACTATTAAGTGGATATGGTGTAATTAGCATACCAGTATCATCAGTTTCAAATTCACAATAAGTTTTACTATTAGGGTAAGCTACTTTTTGACATACATACTTACCAGTAGATAATTCTTTAATTTTGAATTTTATACCAGCCATAGCAATTCTATTACCCGAATCATCAACTTTAATAATTTTTACTCTTGAAGTTATTTCGGCATTACTAAATACTTTATTAATGGTAGGACCGCTTTCTGTTATAGAGAATTTATAATCATCAATCTTTTCAAAACCACTAGGTGTTGATAATTGTCTTAAAATATAATTCCCAAATGGTAAAGTAAAGTAAATTTTACCGTCACTATCTGTTTTTAAAGTTTTGATTAAATTATTGTTGTAGTTATATATACCAAATTCAACATTTACTTCTGGTGTCATTATTTGAGTTTTATTAGAAGCTACAACTTTTGTTATTTCATATTTTCTTTCAATAACTTTATTACTAATATTTATACTAGCTAGTAAATTGTCTTTATCTAATTTAAAGTAATATTTTTCAGTATTTAGAACATAACCTTTTGGAGCTTCAAGTTCTTTAATGTAGAATACATTTAAACTAGGAAGATAATCACTTATTGCATAAGAATTACTATCAGTAGTTAAAGTAGTAATTAAATTATCATTAACATCATAAACACCAAATTTAGCACCAACTAAACTAGCTTGACCGCTTGGTGTAGTTGTGCCAGTATCAGCGTCAGTCTTAATAATTTCAACACGACCACCCTTAACATTTAATTTAACTTTTGCTACTACTGGATCGTGTACGCCAAACATTCCCATTTTTTGACTTTTACTATCTTTACCTACAAAAATCATTGTAGGATCAGAAGTATAAGTCTTTTTAATTAATGATACAGTAATCTCGCCAACAGCATTAGGAGTTATATTTAATGTATTTCCATTAATACTAGAAGTAGCATTATCACTTCTATAAATTTCATATCCAGATAATACACCAGTATTATCAGTAAATGATACTGTTTGACCTATAATAGCGTCTTTTGTTTCATTGTTAAAAGAAGGCATTGTATAATGTGAGTTTACTAAAGACATTATGTCATTTCTTTCTTTATTAAGATTTATAAAACTACCATTACCATATTTTTCAGTCCAGAACTCTACAATTTGACCGCCTGTTGTTTCCCAAATTAAAGATTGAGCCGCAGCTCTATATCTTAAAGTTTGGTGTCCCGGATAGTTGTATCCATAGTATCCAATTAATCCAATCTTTTGATTTATTTCATCAGAGTATGGTGAGTTGATATAACCAATCGCACCGTCGTAATCGTGAATAGTAATATTTACACCCGGCTCTATACAATAAGCAGCTTTACCGTCCATGTCATATAGATTCCATTGAGCTGACATATAAGGTTTTCCACCACCACGACGAGTATAAAAGTAATCATCAACCGGTGTTTGAACCAATGTAGCAGCAAAGACATTTGTAAAACCTACTAAAAATGAAAATGCACCAACTACTAAAGCTAGCACACTTTTTGAGTTTAATTTCAATTTTCATTCCCCCTTTAATTAATATAAAAAAGCGACCAAATTAATTGATCGCCTTAAAAATTTCATTTGTAATATTTATAAGTACCGTCATTATAAAAAACTTGTATTTTATAACCAATCAATTTACCATTATATGCAAATTGCTTACAAGAAGTATTTCTAATATTATCTGTATCAGATAAAGCAGCATCAATACTATCAGTATGACATTTGTTAAATTCATCAGCTTTATAATCTACAAAATTAACTAGATTATTATATTCGTCATCAATTTCAGGTGCTTGTTCTATTACATCATTTGTTTTAGTTTCATTTTTATTTGAAATATTATTTATTTGTTTTTCTTCATTTTGATTGGATTCTTGTTTTTGTTCTGGAATAGTATTTTTTATTTCTTCATTTTTATTATTTATTACTTTGTTATTTGAAGTGTTATTTTCTTTAACTTCTTCTTTAGATTCATTATCATTTATTATAGATGATATTAATTCTTCGTTAATAATATTTTGCTTTCCTGTTTCTATATTTTCTTGAGCTACTGATTTATCACTTTTGAGTTTATTACTATTGTAATGAATACCCCTTACATAAGCGCTTATAAAACCTATAAAAATAATTACTAAAAATACTTTAAAAATTTTTCTTAACATAAGACACGTCCTTTCTTTACAAACACTATAACGCGCTTTTAAAAAAAATACAGCGCCTAAAATGAAATTTCTATATATTTTTTTATACTTTTAGTTCTTTTTCTGTTGAAATGTCATCTTTTATTGACTTTGAAGATAAAAAAGTTATCCTTTCAGCAATTATAGAAATAACATTATCTTTACTTTGCAATCTACCTTTGACACCAATTAAATCGCCCTTACGACAATATTGTGAAGTGCTTTCAGCAATGCCATTCCATAGTGCAACTGGGAAGAAGTCTGTTTCATATTCGCCATTATCATTTTTAAATGGTCTTTGGACCGCTAGCGTAATATTTGATACTTTTCCTTTTTCAGTTTCTTTAAGTTCTGGATCGTTAACAATTCTACCTATAATTAAAGATTGATTCATCATTCATACACCCCCTTAAATTCTAAATTTAACCTTATTTTTTCTAATTCAATTAGAAGTTTCTTTAATCTATTTTGATCTAAAGAATTTCTATATCTTTTTAATTTCATTTTTTTATAAAATATGTTAAGTAAATTTTCTACAAAGATAATATCTTCTAAACCGTCGATTATCTTTTTTTCAACAAAGTAGTTATCAATATCTCTTTCTACTATTTTAAAGTACTGACAAGTTTTTATAATTTCTTTTACAAGTTTGTATTGATCCATAATCTTTTATTTGAAGTAAGCTAAAAGCCAATTAACAAATTGAACTACAACAAAAACACATACACCAGCTATTAGTGTTGTACGTATCTTACGAAGTGAAGCAGCTTTTTGATGATCTTCTGATGAGACCATATACATAATGCAATCTTTTAAAACAAAAAAGCCCGTAGCACCAGCCACGAACATTTTTAAGTAATTAGTTGCGTCTCCAATTAGACGCAGTATATCATTTAAAATACTATCCATTTAATTATATAACCCCCTTTAAAATTTATAAGTTTACTAAATTTTTAATATATATATTTTTTTATTTTGTTGTAATTCATAAAATTAAATAGTTTAGTCAATATTTCTATATGTGCTTTCTTCAAAGATATTAATTATGATTCTAACTATATTTATAAAAACCAACCCCCTTAATTCTTTAAATCAGTACTTTAATTTTTTCTAACACCTCCAATCTAAATTAGTGCATTAAAAAAAGTGCCACTTGCGACACCTTATTTAAAACACCTATCATCAAGACCAAGAGCGGATACGAATTTGATACAAGCACTTTTTTTGATATACCTAACTTTATCTTTACCATAAGATATTATATCCATAATTTCATCTTCATCTTTACATTTGTAAAAAGTAAGATCAAATACTTGTAACTCAATATCATTAAGTTTTCTTAAAGCTAAAGTTATTTTAGACAATAATCTTTTTCTTCTATTTTCAAGTTTTGTTTCTAACATCATATTTCTTAATACGCAGTTTTCTACAACCGAATTATTAATAGGTACAAATTGTTCGTACCTTACACGATAGTCAGCAGTTATTTTTGGTAAGGAAATTTTGTCATCAGTTCTTTTTAAATACTTAAATAACTTGAAAATATCTGTGATTATGTTTTTAAGTTTAACATAATCATACATTAATAGCTCGTCCTTTCCTAAAAGTGTGTTCTTCATATACTCATTCCCCCTGATCTAAATGTGTATCCAAAGTAAAAGAGCAACAGATACCGAAGGACAAAGCCTTACTAATACCTATTGCTCTAACATCAATTTTATTATTACTTGATTTATTATTACGGAATTTTGGGGATACAAACCCTACATTTTTATTTTTACTAAATAAGTTAGTTTGATAATAAATGTAAGAATATGCAACCATATATCCAATCCCCTCTTAATTGAAAAGGAAGCAGTGCGCGTTAAGGTCACAGAAACAACCAAAACAAAGGATACGTACTACTTCCTTAAACATCATAAATCAAAAATTAATTAATTGTTGACTATGATATACCAAAAATTACCAAAAATCAAGTACTTTCAACAAATTTCACTTGAAAGCCAAAGAAAAACTGCTGAAATAACTAAAAATTGATATTTAGATATGAAAAAAACATTATTTCAAACGTCAAAATGCACTTGATATTTGAAAATAATGTCTCTCTGGATACATTTATTTCATATCTTAACATAATTATAGCACCACTTTGCTTATAGTCAATAAGGATAATTTGTCTTAAAAAAAATGATAAAAATGTTTTATTAAAAGTTCGTAAACACTTATAAACACTAGAATTAATAAAAAAGATACTTTGGGGAATAATATGATATTGACAGATATAAATATTTTTTTCTTTTTCAAATATTAATCTTGCAAGGTTAAATTAGTCTTGCAAGATTAATAGATTTTAGATGTTTACTTATAGAATTGTTATAGGTGATTTGATGAAAATTTACGAGGCGATTGCAATAAGAATTAATAAATTATGCGATGAACGAAATATATCAATAAATAAATTGGCTTCTATTAGTTGTTTAACTCAAAGTACAGTACAACATTTAGTTGATAATAGAAATAAAAATGTTAAAATTTTAACTCTTGTTAGAATTTGTGACGGGTTAGGAATTAAATTAGAAGATTTTTTTCATGATACTGTTTTTAATGATATTGATCGCGAAGATTAAAAGAACTTTAATAATTTTTAGTAGAGTTCTTTTTATTTTTTTTTAATATGTTATAATAATGTTAGTCTTACAAGATTATGATTTTGTTTTCGTATTATAGTTGGGGTGAGTTATTGTATGAAAATTTTAAATAAACTGTTTGATAAAGTTAATGATAACAATTCAAATATTGAACTGGCGGAAAGTTTATTTTCAACTTTGGGAGTTGGTGGAGATATACCTGATAAGTATATTCGAGAGATTGAAAAAATTAAAGCAAAATGTGAAACGCGCCAAGATGTACTTAATGAAGTTATAAAACTGTGTGGAAATCCAAATACACCAAGAAAACGCTATTTAATTGCAAAAGCATATTCTTGGTCAAATATTGAATACAATAAAAATGCAATAGAAAGTCTAGAAAGTTATTTGCAGGGTGAATTATATAGTGAAATATATAAAAGAAACTTGTTGTATAAAAATGAAAAGGAAGGCAAAAGAAAACATCTTTCCATTATGTATCAAATGCTTGGTGATGCGTATGATAAGGATAGAAATCTTGATAAAGCTTTAACAGCATACAAAAAATGTTTAGAATTTACTCCTGAGTCGCAAGTTCCTTATATAAAAATTGCTAATATATTTAGAAAGAAAAATGATTTAGATTCTGCAATTAAAATATTAGAAGCTGCAATATCTTCAAAATATTATCATAAAGTTGAATATAAAACAATCGACGGATTATCATATAATCCGCCTATGTATAATGATGACTTTATAGTAGCAATTAATAGTTATTATGAAAAATATTTAGAAATGAAAAAAAGAGGATATGTATATAGACCTAAAAAAAGTAAGAGGTGACGATGAATGGGTTGGAGATATAGGAAAAGTATTAATTTAGGGTTAGGTTTTCGAATTAATTTAAGTAAAAGCGGTATAGGTTATAGTTGGGGTGTTCCCGGATATAGAATTACTAAAATGGCTAACGGTGGAAGAAGAACAACATATTCTATTCCCGGAACTGGCATTTCGTATGTAGAGCAAAATGGAAAAAATTCTAGTTCTACTGATGGATTATATTTAGGAAATGAAGAAGTATTTGAAAATGTCCCTATTTCTGATTTTTGTAAAAATGATATTATTTTAAAGAAATTTAATAAAGTTGCTTTATTAGATCGTTTATCTAATTTCTTACTTTTATTAACATTTTTATCTTATTTCAATTTGGCTTTTATTTGTTCATTATTTGTAGCAATTATTATAAAAATAATAATAAGTTTATTTCTTAAAATAAATTTATATTATGAATTTGATAAACAAAGTAGAGATATGTATGATTCATTAAAAGAAGCAATTATTCAATTATCAAAAAATAAAAAAATATGGCAAGTTAGTTCAGCGGTAAAAGTGTATAATAAAAAATATAATGCTGGTGCTAGCCGTAATGTTGATAGACATCAAGCCTTTGTTATGACAAAGCTTCCTTGGTATATTAAGAGTAATATTGATATTTTTAGTATAAAATTAAAAAATCAAGTAATGTATTTTACACCTGATCGAATTATTATATTTAATAAATTTGGAAAAGTATTCGGTTGCACATATAATGATATGTACTTTGGAATAAAAAGTACCAGTTTCGTTGAAACTGAATCTAAATGTAATGACTCTGAAATTATTTCATACACTTGGAAATACGCTAATCTTGACGGTGGCAGAGATTTAAGATTTTCCAATAATAGAAGATACCCTGTTTGTAAATATGGTGAGTTAACTTTTAAGTCGCCAAATGGAATTAATACTATAATCGAATTTTCAAACATAAATTTATTACAGCCAATTAAAAGTAATTTGATATTATTTGGAAATGAATTTAATAAAATATTGACAAATAATACTCAAGATAATTATGATAAACCTTTAGATTCTAAAAAAGAGCAAAATGGTGATATGAATAAAAACTCAAATATTGAGAAAAAAACAAACAAAATAGATTATGTATTACCTAATATTTATTTATTAAGTTCACCAAAAAAGACAGATAATTTGGAAGAAGTTAAGAATAATATAGCTTCTTTAAATAATATTTTGAAAACTTTTAAGGTAAATGCTAAAGTCGCGGAAGTCAACTGTGGACCAAGATTTACAAAATATCAAATTTTATTAGAAGAAGGAACTAGATTACAGAAATTAACTAGTATTAGTAATGAAATTGCAATGGGAATAGCAGCAAAAAGTGTTGAAATGCAACTATCATTAGAAAAGACTAATACTGTAATAATTACTGTTCCTAATAAAGAAGTAAAAAATGTAATGTTTAGAGATGTCATACCTACAGCACCTGAATTGACAAAAACATTAAATGATATTTCAAAAGAAATAGGAGACATAACAAGTAAATTAGAAAGTAAGAATATTCATACAAATATAAAAGATGAAAACAACGATAATCTATTGTTAGCAATCGGAAAAGACATGGATAATAATAATATTATAGCTAATTTGTGCAATATGCCAAATATTCTGATTTCCGGTTCAACTGGATCTGGAATTTCAATGTGTATAAATGCCATGATTTCATCTTTACTAGTGTTATATAAACCAGACTATGTTAAGATGTTATTAATTGATACAAAGAAAGTTCAACTTAATAGTTTTAATGGTGTACCACATTTACTTCAACCTGTTATTACAGAACCAAAAGAAGCAATTATAATTTTGAAAAAGATTGTTGAGGAAATACACAAACGTTGTGATTTATTTAAACGCATTGGTGTAAAAAATATTTTTGAGTACAGAAATTATTTAAAAACTAATCAATTATCAGACCAAATGCCTTATATAGTTATTTTTATTGATGATTTTGCTGATTTAGTAAGAACTTTCTCAGAAAACATTGAGTATTCAATTACAGAAATTACCAGATTAGCTAGAACAACCGGTGTTTATATGGTTATTGCTACTCAACGTCCAACTTCAGACATTATAACTGGAACGATAAAAAATAATATACCTGCAAGAATATCATTTTCTGTTCCGTCGGCACTAGATTCAAAAATAATACTTGATACAACAGGCGCAGAAGATTTAGATATTAATGGTGACATGTTGTTTAAAACTCAAAATAATAAAATGCCTATAAGAGTGCAAGGAAGTTACATCTCGGATAAAGATATAACTGTACTTGTTGATTGTTGGAAAAAACAAGCAAACAATGATGATCAAAGTTTCATTTTGAATAATACTTTAAATGATAATACTGATGATTATGATGACCCTTTATATGATGAAGTAGTAGATTTTCTTATCGATTGTGGTAAAGCAAGTGCTTCATTATTGCAAAGAAGATTTTATCTTGGCTATAATAGAGCTGCAAAATTGATAGATATATTAGAAAAGCAAGGAATAGTTGGCCCTCCTAATGGGTCAAAACCTAGAGATGTATTAATAAAAAGTAAGGAGGACATAAAATGAAATATTGTGTTTATTGTGGATATGAAATGCCGGAAAATGAAACAATTTGTCCTTTTTGCAATAAAGAAAATAAAAAAGAAAAAGAAAACATATATAAAGCTAACATTGAGTGCATTAAATGTCATTCAAAAAATGTAGAATATCAAATTCATACAATAACTAAAAAAAATATTTTATTTGAAGATAAAGTGTATAATTGTAAAGATTGTAATAAACATTTTAGGGATAAAAACAGACTTGGGCCAAGTTTTAACAATTATGCAATAGCTATAAGTCCAAAATTATCAAAATTTTTGACATTTATAATAATATTTTTTGTTGTTTTTTCCTTAATGTATAATAATTTAAGTTCATCTAAAGAAACTGTATTAGATTCACAAAGTACAATAAATTGCATTGGTCTTACAGAAATTAATCCTGATATAATCTATAATTTAGCACAAGAAGACAAAGAAAAAGCTAAAGAACTTTACCTTAATAAATCTTATATTTTTACAGGAACTGTATTTTCGACCAATCTTGACAGAGATGAACCATACGTTCAAATTCAAAAAGAGAATGGAATAGTATCACCTATAGTTTATCTTAGCAAAGAAGAAAGCATTAAGTTAAATGGTTACAAATACAATGATCCTATTACAATTTGTGGTACTATAACAAAAATTAATTCATTTATAAATCCTGTTCAAATAGAAAATGGAACATTAAAAAACTAATTTTTTCAAATTAGTTTTTTTCTTACAGTACTTCAATAAATTTTTCTGTCCCGTGTATAAGGGTATGTTGCACATGGAGGAGATGATCCAGGTGCAAGCGGTAATGGTATTATTGAAAAAGATTTAACTTTAAAAATTTCACAGTATATGTATGATAGATTCAAAGATTTAGGGATTCCTGTAAAAATGACCAGAACTACTGATGAAACTATTTCACCAACTGAAAGAGTTAAAAGAGTTTTGGATGCGTATGGAAATAGTAATGATGTAATTGTTATATCAAATCACATAAATGCAGGAGGTGGTGTTAACCCTAGTGGTAAATTAACTTTCTTCGAGAAAAATAAGATTTTAAAGACGATTTATATAAAAAATAAGTTATCTTTTTATTTACTTTACATTTTATCAAAAATAAAAAATAAAAAATATGTCCCAAATATTGCAAAAGTGTCCCAAATAATATATAATGAATATAGGTGATAATATGAAGAAGAAGAATATATTAAATTTAATTAAATATCATACAGAAAATAATGATGAATATTTTAGAAATGAAGCATATGAAATTGCAAAATACTTTGATAAAACTGGTGATGTTGAATTATCAGAATATATACTTGCACTTCTATCTGATGTAAATACATTTGTACCTCAAATTGAAAAATCTGACTTAGTTTTTTTTAAAAAATTATCTCCAAGTAAAGAACCATTTCCATTACCTGAAAGCATAAAAGATGATATTATCGGATTAATTCATGCTGTTAAACACAATGTAGGGGTAAATAAATTTTTATTTGAAGGTGCTCCAGGCACTGGCAAGACAGAGACTGTAAGGCAATTATCAAGGATACTTGAAAGGGATATTTTTTCTGTGGATTTTAGTATGGTTGTTGATAGCAAATTAGGACAAACTGCTAAGAATATTACGGAGTTGTTCTACGAAATAAAAAAGATGCCTCATCCTGAAAAGGTGATAATACTTTTTGATGAAATAGATGCTATAGCATTAGACAGAATGAATGATAATGATATTAGAGAAATGGGAAGAGCAACTTCAACGATTTTAAAAGAATTAGATCAATTAAATGATAATATTTTATTTATTGCTACAACTAATTTATTTTCTTCATTTGATAAGGCATTAATAAGAAGATTTGATTCTATAATTAATTTTAACAATTATTCAAGAGAAGATTTATTGGAAGTTTCAGAATATATCTTAAATGAAATGCTTTTAAAATTTAAAAATGCTGGAAGAAATATAAAACTATTTAAAAAGATAATTAATTTAATGGAACCAATTCCATACCCTGGAGATTTGAGAAATTTAATTAAAACATCCATTGCTTTTAGTAATCCTGATTGTGAATTAGATTATTTAAAAACATTATATAAGAAAATAAATAAAGATAAAAAATTGCAGTTAAAAGATTTACAAAAACTAGGATTTACTGTTAGAGAAATTGAAATAATTACTGGGATTTCTAAAAGTCAGGTTTCTAGAGAATGGAGAGATTAGAATATGAATAATTTATTGCAATTAAAAGGACAATTTCATCAAAGATCTAATAATTCAACTCCGGGACCTGCTACACTTCCAGGTAGTTCAATTGTGCTAGTCGAGCATTTAGAAACTTTATTATCTCAATTAAAAAAATTATATAGTTTTTGGAGTACACAAACTGTTGTTAAAGGTGCACTAATTAGTGTGTATTATATCGATGTAATTGCAAAGAGTAATAGAATATCTGCAATTCTCCATGAATCTGGTAAGGTTACAAATAACACAATAGTAGGTGCAAAATTTACTGATAAAAAAAATCCAAAACATATTATTACACATTATATACATTTGGATTCATTAAATACATCTATTAGTAAATTAGATTTAGTTATTAAGTGTGTAAAAGAAAAAATGTCTGGTGTAGTTTCACAAAAAAAATTAGATAATATAGATGCATTATCTAAATATTTGACAAGCATTGGACTTTCTAAATCAGTTTTCAATCAAATAATTGTAGATGCATATTATGCAGAAAAGTTTGATTTGCCAGATAATAGTGATATTATTAGTGACAATGTATTAGTTACTTTATATAAGACTGATGGTAATATAAAAGAAATCATGGATAAATTGGGTATAGATATTTTGACTCAAAGAATTATCGAGGAAGATTCTACGGTATTATTAACACCAGACCAATTGGAATTATTAAAAATGAAGGCACCATATCTAATTGCCATGACTTTAAGTGATATCTCAGAACTATCAAAAGATGATTTTATTACATTAGATGATGATACATTACCTAAATTACCAAATCCAACCAATGAACCAACAATTGGAGTAATTGATACATTATTTGATACTAGATGCTATTTTTCTAATTGGGTTGAGTATCATAAAATGATTTCAGATGATATAGAAACATCCTCACAGGATATGGATCATGGTACAGCAGTATCTTCAATTATAGTAGATGGTCCAAATATTAATCCTGAACTAGATGATGGATGTGGTAGATTTAAAGTTAGACATTTTGGTGTTGCACTTTCTAAGCAAATGAGTTCGTTTGCGATATTAAGACACATAAAAGAAATAGTAAAAACCAATAAGGATATTAGAGTATGGAATTTATCGCTTGGTTCGGCACTAGAAATCAATCCAAACTTTATATCACCTGAAGCGGCAATTTTAGATAAAATTCAATATGAAAATAATGTTATATTTGTAATTGCAGGGACTAATAAGCAAAAAGAAAGTGTTGAGATGATTGGCGCTCCTGCAGATTCGATAAATGCATTGGTTGTTAATTCAGTTGATTCAAAAGGAAAATCAGCTTCATATTCTAGAAAAGGATTAGTATTGTCGTTTTTTAATAAACCTGATATTTGCTATTATGGTGGAGACAAAAACGATTATATTAAGGCTTGTAATTCTTGTGGAGAATGCCTATTAGCAGGAACATCATTTGCTGCTCCATGGATTTCAAGAAAAATGTCATATTTGATTGATATTTTAGGCTTAAGTAGAGAAGTTGCCAAAGCATTAATAATTGATTCTGCCACAAATTGGAAAGAAACTATTAATCAAAAACAGGCACCATTATTAGGGTATGGTGTCGTTTCAAAGAGAATAGAAGATATTATTAATTCAAAAGATGATGAAATTAAATTTGTTATTGAAGGAATTTCTGAAAAATATGATACATATACATATGATATTCCTGTTCCATTACATAATGATAAATATCCATTTATCTCTAAGGCAACATTATGCTATTTTCCAAATTGTTCAAGAAATCAAGGTGTAGATTATACTAATACTGAGCTGGATTTATCATTTGGTAGAATTGATGATAGAGGTCATATAAAAACAATAAACAATAACTATCAAACCGAAGAAGGCCACTATATGTATGAAGGAAATGCACGAAAAAATTACAGAAAATGGGATAATGTAAAACATATAATCGAAATATTAAAAGATGGTTCCAGACCTAAAAAGAAATATTCAAATGAATTATGGGGAATAAGCATTAAGACTAAAGAGCGATTAGAAAAAAGAGATGGTGAAGGAATAAAGTTTGGAATTGTAATTACATTAAAAGAGATCAATGGAATAAATAGAATTGATGATTTTGTAAGAATGTGTTCTCTAAGAAAATGGCTTGTTACAAAAGTTGATGTTGATAATAAAATTGAATTGTATAATAAAGCCGAAGAAGAAATAGATTTAAAATAATTAGGCACCAATCAGTTAGGAGTGATAAATAATGAAAGTAATATCAATGTTTTCTGGCGCTGGTGGTTTAGACTTGGGATTTTCTTTAGCTGGTCACAAAATCGTATGGGCAAATGATTTTGATGATTATGCAGTTGATACATATGAAGAAAATTTTAATAGATTTAATAAACACAAGGTTGTTAGAGGAGATATATTAGAATATTTAAATCAAGATGAAGAAAAATTAAAAAAAGAAATACCAGATGCTGATATAGTTATAGGTGGATTCCCTTGTCAAGGTTTTTCAATAGCTAATATCAATAGAAGTATGGAAGATGAAAGAAATTTCTTGTATTTGCAAGTTTTAAAAATGATTAAAATTAAAAATCCTAAATTTATATTACTAGAAAATGTTAAAGGATTAGAAAACATGGAAAAAGGAAAAATCTTAGAAATGATTATCAAAGATATTGAATCTATTGGTGAAGGATATACTGTTTATTATAATGTATTAAATGCATTGAATTATGGAATTCCACAAAATCGTGAAAGAGTAATAATATTTGGAGTAAGAAATGACTATGCTCAAAAAATTAAAATGCCTATCATGGAAAAACCAGTTGATTTAAAAAAAATTAAAAAGAGATTATTGGTAAAAGAAACTCATTCAAAGAATAGTAATATTAAACAGCCTCAAAATACATACTTAGTTGTTACAGATATGTTTAATAAGTTATGTAATAAGAAAAAGATAAATATTAATGATTATTTTGATTCAAATATTAAATATCAATATCAAACATTAAGAGATACAATTTATGGATTACCTGAAGAAACCAATGTTGATGGTTGTGAAATATTAAATCATACTTCGTCTAAATGTAAATTAAATCAAAAGAAATCACATATGGTTGGAAATAGACCGACATATTGGGATAAACATTCTCCAACTATTATGGGAAGAGGTAGTGGAACTGGAGGGCCTTTAATTATTCCGCATCCTGAATATAACAGAAGAATGAGTGTTAGAGAGGTTGCAAGAATCCAATCTTTTCCAGATACATTTTTATTTTTAGGAAGTACCTCTGCATGTTATAGACAGATAGGAAATGCTGTTCCAGTATTAATGGCATATAATATAGCTAAAATTTTTCCAATAAAAATAGAAGATTTTTTAAATTAAATCTTCTATTTTTTGATCTATTAGTTTTTCTAAGATAATCATATTATCTATAAATTCTTTGTTTTCAAATACATTTTCTAAATTTAATATAGTGTCATAATAATTTAAATTTAACTTTCTTATCATGTCCATTAATGCTGTATATCTTATTCTTAAATTATTATTTTCCCATCTGTACCAAATTTTTGTAAATGAATTTATTCCACCATTTTCGTCATCAAGAGCTTTTGTTATTGCGGTAACGAATGATTCTGCAGGTATTAAAGTTATTTTCATTTTATACCCACATTTATAAACAATTAAAATGTCATCACTATATACATATTTAACATAATTGTTTATTCTGCTTTTAAATTCATCAAATTTATCATTTTCTTTTATTGATTCAAGCAATGGTATTGTTTGTCTTGGAGAACCTAAACCGCCTTTTCTATCGCTAAGTGCTTTATCAGTTAGTCCTATAAATAAGGCTCTATGTGATAATGAACCTATATTGATTTCATCATTAAAATCACTATTAATGATTTTGCCATCCTTATTATATAATTTACCCTTTAATGTTTTTATAGATAATTCATATTCATCAATTTTGTGATCAGCCTTTTCCCTTTTATTACCTGCTAAATCATGACTAATCGTCCAATCTACATTATTACATAAACTATCATATTCTTTAATATAATCTGGAACTTGAGGATTAACTCTTGATGAAGTGTCTGTAGCTTTTTCACCAACTAATTCTCCAAAGATATCTTCAAATATTCTTGCAGTTGTATGTCTATCACGAGTTTCTTCTGATGAAACAAAATCATATAATATTAATCCAATAAATGAAGAATTTATTTCTCCAATATCAATACCTTTTTGTAATGAATCAAGATACTTAATAAGTGATTCTCTATCTTTTGGTTCTTTTATATTAAAATTTTGACAAATGTTTTCTGAAAATGAATGTAATTTATCAAACATTACTTTATCTAATACCATACTATACCTCCATATATATTATAACATATTAAACAAAAATTCTTAATAATTAGGTTAATAATTGTGATAAAATAATATTGGTGATAAATATGAAGATATTAACATTGAAACAACCATGTGCGACTTTAGTGGCTGAAGGAATAAAAAAATACGAATTCAGATCATGGAAAACTAATTATAGGGGTAAAATATTAATACATGCTGGTGCTGGTGTAGATAAAAAGGAAATGAATAGGTTTAAAGACTTAAATTTAAAATATCCATCAAAAAGAATAGTTGCAGAAGTTGAAATAGAAGATTGTTTAGAATTGGATGATGAATTGAATAAACAAATTATCAATGAAAAAAATATTGCATATGGTTCAAAATTTAGAACCGGTTATGCATGGAAATTGAAGAATGTTAAGAAGATAGAATCTGACAAAGTAATTAATGGTAAATTAGGATTATGGAATATTGATATTAAATAAATTTAAAAAAATTTTAGTGATTTTTCAAAGAAGGTTCATATTTTTGTTCTTTTTCTATTGTTAGATTTCTTTAAATTTAAAGGTCAAAACAAGATAAAGTGAAGTATAAATTACTTTTAAAGTAATGGTTAAAGTACCATTTAAAACGAATGGACAGATAAATTTTTTTATGATAAAGTTGCTATAATAAGTAAAAAATATGACAAAAAAAAGAGAAAAAAACGAGAAAAAATGAAACTTGCACAATAAAAAAACTTCTATTAAACTTGATACAATAGGTGATAAATATATACAAGATGGATAAGGTTTAAACATCCCAACAAAATCTCAATATTTTATGTATTGGGATTTTTTATTTGCCTATTTTTAAATATCTTATTAAAGATAATTCATCTATCTGGGATAAATTTTGCAAGTGCAAAATAAGTTTGGTACCATAATAAACATTGATTTTACCTAGGAAAATTGGTGTTGCAGTGCCATCGTCTTATCCTGATAAAAAAATATCAATTAAAAATTGGTGTTTTTGGGATTTTATAGAAAGGAGAGTATCATATTTGAAAAAAGATTTTATTATTATTCCAAGAGAATTAATGAAAGATAACAGTTTGACTAAATCAGACTGTTTTTTGTTTGGTAATATTTATAATCTTAGTAGATTAAATGGTTATTGTTTTGCTACTAATAAAGTATTATCTAATTTATCTTTTGTTAAAGTAAGAACAATTAATTATTCTTTAAAGAGATTAAAAGAAAAAGGATATATTAATGTTGAAAGAGTTAAAAATGATGATTTAATTCAAAGAAGAATATATGTGAATAATATGCAAGATGATTCAGGATAATATGCAGTATTGTGCATTAATTATATGAATAGATATGCATGTATAATAAATAAATTAAAAGATAATTAATATATATAAAATTATATATATAATTAAACAGGAGATTTGTTTATGATTTATAATGAAATATTATTATCTGGTGAGGTAAATAATATTATAATTAATAATAGATATATTACATTAGGACTAACTTGTAAGAAGTATTTACCTAATGAAAATAGTAATATAGTTTATGCTAATTTAAGAGTTTATAAAGATCTTTATGAAAATAATAAAGGTCTTTTTTTATTGGGTAAAAATGTATATTTAAAAGGATATTTAAATTCTTATTCTGATAAGAATAAAACAATACACAATTATGTAACAGTAACCAAAATAGAAAATTATGATTTTATTAGTGCTAATGGTCCAGTTATTGGTGTTGATTATGACGGAGTAGAAACTTGGAATGGTAAAAGATGTGAATCAGTTCCATTAACAGATGAAGAATTAGCTGAACTAGAGGAGTTACTTAAACCATATAAGGATGGTGATTCTAGTGAATAATCCCTTTATAGTAGACATAAATTTAAGTATGAAAGAAGATAAAAAGGAAATTTTTAAAGAATTAATTTTAAATTATTTATTAAAGCAAATTATGGAAGAAAAATAATTCTAATGATTTGCTTATTTTTATATATCATGGTAAGATGCACTTGTCTCGAAGAAAGTTAAGTGCTATAAAATGAGGAGGTAGAAAATGAATTATAGTTACTTAACAAATATAAGTTATAATGCAGGTATTTATATTAGACTTTCTCAAGAAGATAAAGATAAAAAATATGAGTCAGATAGTGAAAGTGTTACTAATCAAAAAGAAATATTAAGAGACTATTGTTTAAAAAATGGATTTAATTTAATAGATGAGTATGTAGATGATGGTTATTCAGGAACTAATTTTGATAGACCAGGATTTATTAGAATGATTGAAGATATAAAAAATAAAAAGATTAATCTTGTAGTAGTAAAAGATTTATCTAGATTAGGTCGAGATCATGTAATGACTGGATATTATATTGAAACTTATTTTCCTGAAAATAAAGTAAGATTTATATCCATTGTTGAAAACTATGATAGCATGAAAAATCAGGCAAGTAATGATTCATCAACATTCATTATTGCTTGTAATGACTATTATAGTAAGCAAAACTCATTGAAGATAAGAAATGTATTAGATTCTAAAAGAAAAGATGGTAAATTTATAGGTAGTAAGCCATGTTATGGTTATATGAGAGACCCAGAAGATAAAGGACATCTAATTATAGACCCCAATACAGCCCCTTATGTTAAGCAAATGTTTGAATGGAGAGCAAATGATATAGGAATATCTGAAATAGCAACTCGTCTTACTATATTAGGAGCACCAACACCAAGTGCTTATAAAAATCTACCAATATCTTCAAGAGTACAAGAAAAAAATGTATGGACAATACATTCAGTTAAAAAGATATTAGAAAATAGAATGTATACAGGTGATATGGTACAACATACTCAAACTAATATTAGTTATAAATCCAAAAAGAAGATAACACTAGATCAAAGCTTATGGGTAATAGTAGAGAATACTCATGAACCATTAGTAGATAAAGAGACATTTAGAATAATAAATGAAAAAAGAGATAATCATAATCGAAAAGTTGATGTAAGAACAAAAAGACCAACTAGATTATTAGAGGGATTAATCTATTGCAAAGAGTGTGGAAATAGATTAGGTGTAATTTATAGAAAGAATCATGATTACTGGACAATTAATTGTAATAGATATGCTAGAGACCCAATTAGAGGAAGATGCAAGGCCCATTTCTTTCCGTATGATTATTTTGAAGAAGAAGTACTAGAAGAATTAAATAAACTATTATCTGATTTATTTAAAGGATTGAGTATTAAAAAATTAAATGAAGAAATAGTTAATAGAACTAATTCAGGTACTAAATCACTTGATGAAATAAAAAAAGATATAGAAAAAGAAATTTTAAAATTAACTTCTAATATTCAAACAGTTTATCAAGATAGAATTGATGGTAATATTTCTTTAGAATCATATAAAATGATAGTATCTCCTTATGAACAAAAAATGAGAACATTAAAAGATAAATTAGAAGAATTAGAACTTGAAACTTTAAAAAGAAAAAAAAATGCTAATAAAATACCAAATTATACGAAGAAGATAAAAGAATTATTAAATATAGAAAAAACAAATAGAGACTTGTTATTTACCATAATAGATAGAATAGAAGCAGATGAAGATAGAAATATAACAATTAAATTTAAATATAAAATTTTAGATGATTATACTTTCAAATATATTGATAGAAATTTGATAAGAAATCCTTATGGAAGATGTGGAAAAAAGATTAATTGTAATAAAAATATGTTATAATATATAGCAAACACTTTAGATAGGGGGATTTTTATGAAAAAGACTAATAAAGATGAATTATTAATTGAAAAACCAATCGAAGTAATTAATAAATATTATAAATTATTTATTGCATACGGCTCGGCTTTATGTATTGTAATATTATATATCTTAAGATTTTTTGAGTATATCACAGCTAGTTATTATTTTTCGTATTATGGCTTGAATATTGGATTATATAGATTTAATGATCAAGGGTTTATTTATTCATTATGTTTATCAATTATATTTTTAGTTGCATTTTTATCTATTTTATTTAGTACAAATAGTTTAGCTAAAAAGTTAAAAGAAAAGGTGAATCGAAAAATAATAAGAGCATTACTAACAATAATCTTTTATAATATAATATTGAGTTTTGTATATTTTAAATTTGTTAATTTGTTCAGTTTTGTTATATTTAATATTGCATTACTAATAACAGAATTAATTTATTCATATTTCTTTTTTAAAAAAGATGAAATCACGGATAATGATGAGGCAAAAGCTAAAATTAAGAACTATTTTAAAGCATTACCTTTTTTAATAATTTTGTTATTACTATTATATGGTGGTAGAACTTATTCACAGTTAAAACTAATTAGAAATTATAATATTATAGGAAATGATAAAGTTGTAGTATATTCAAATAATGATTATTACATTACTTTAGATTGTGATATAAAAGATAATAATTTGACAATATATAAGGGAAGACAGGAAAAAATAGATAATAAAAATGTATATACTGTATCTAAAACTTTTGAAAAAGTTGAATTAAAATAATTAAGAAAATATTACAAAAAAAAGACAGAAATTTGGTAATATTTAATAATTGAAATGTTTTATAATAATTAAATAAGGAAAGGAGAGATAGACATGACAGTAGAACAAGCAATAAATATTGATAATAACTGGAAAGAGTTAATAAAGAAAATGATTGATAATTGTAGGAACTTCAATGATTTTACAAAGGAATTATTAAAATTATCTGCAGAACTTCAACATGAACAAAATAAAAGTGCTATACTTGCTAAATATCAAATGATGCAAGCTATTGAACAACAAAATAAGGTTAATAATAACAATTAATAACCACTAGAGCCGTCACCAGGTGGAGATGGTGCTGAAGTAATTTATCCACTTAGAAGTACAAGTACTTTACCTAATTTAATATTAGAGCAATTATCAAAAGAAGGACAAAATATACGAAAAGCGTATCAAAGAAGGTTACCAAGTGATACTTCAAAGGATTATTACTTTATGCAACGCAATACTGGTGATACACAATCATTAACTGTAGAATATGGTTTTTTAGATAGTACAAAAGATGATGTGCAACAATTGAAAAACAATTATGAAGATTTTGCAGAAGCAGTTGTGAGAGCGGTTGCTGAATATGCAAACTTATCATATATCCCAAAAGAAGGTGGAAACACATATACAGTAAAGAGTGGAGACAGTTTATGGAGTATTGCTAAAAAATATAATGTTTCAGTTGATGAATTAAAAAAGGCTAATAATTTAACGAGTAACGTGTTAAGAATCAATCAAGTTTTATTTATACCAACAAAAAAAGAAGAAGAATCTGGCAATTATATTGTATATACGGTAAAAAGTGGAGATACATTATATTCAATAGCTAAAAATTATAATATTGCTGTATCGGATATAATAGAGTTAAACAAATTATCAAATAATATATTAAATTTGGGTCAAAGACTACTTTTACCAGTGGAGGAAAAGGTAATAGAAACAAAATATAATACATATGTAGTTAAATCAGGGGATACATTATATTCTGTTGCTAAAAAATATGGGATTTCAGTAACAGAATTAAAAGAAATAAATGATTTATCTAATAATACATTGAGTATAGGCCAAAAACTACTAGTTCCAGCTACAACAATAATAATTGACGAAACAACTCCAGGAGAATATATAACGTATACAGTAAAAAGTGGGGATAATTTATACTCAATAGCGAATAGATATGGAGTTTCAGTTAAAGAGATAATGAATCTTAACAACTTAACAAGTAATTTATTAAATGTTGGTCAAACCCTTAGAATACCCACTTCTGAAACTAATACATATATAGTTAAATCAGGAGATAATTTGTATTCAATAGCTAGACGTTATAATACAACAGTAGACGCAATTAAAAGAAAAAACAATTTAGTTAGTAATAATCTTTCAATTGGTCAAAGCTTAATAATATAAATAATAAAAAAATGATGTAAACATTTTCTGAATTGTAGAAATTTCGTTTATATCATTTTTTTGTTTTAAATTTAATGTATTTGTTTGCATACACCAACATCAGGTTCATAAAAACAATGATTTTTATATCTTCCTGAATTTTTTTGCTCCCACCAATATGCTTTACAGTTATCACCACTACTTGGTGCATAAAACCATAATGCATTTGTTGCTGGATAATAGTATTCACCTCGTATTATTCTTTCAGCAAGTTCAAGTTCTTTACTTGTTGGGTTACTAAAGAATAATGGACTATCAGTTCCAGAAAACCCTCCTGGGCTTTGATATACTACCTTTGATATGGTAGTAACATTTTTGAATGTAAGACAATCAGCAAGTGCTCTATTAACAATTACATTTCCTACCATTAACATGCCGAGGTCCCCTTCGCCAATAGCTTCGGCTCTCATTAATCTTGCTAATAATTCCTTTTCTTTAGTTGTATATTTAATTATCGCCATAAAATCACCTATATTATAATATGGTTTTAAATAAAAATGTTGAAAAAGCTTTTTTTTTGTGTTATACTCTTTGTATATTGAATTAGGGGTGTAATTCAATGGTAGAATGATGGTCTCCAAAACCATTCATGTGGGTTCAACTCCTGCCACCCCTGCCATATATGTTGTTTAATATATTTTTAAATAAAATTAGTATATTATAGGAGGGTTTATGTCAACAATAATTCATGGTTATAATACAATAAAATTGAGTGATGATACTTCACTTGAATTAGTAATATGCAGTGAACAAACTGATGAAAAAAATATCAGAAATACTAGTTGGAATGATGTTTACTTTAATTCAAATGATGAAAAAATAAAAATAGGAAGTTATGATACAACACCTAATTTTGTTGCTCGTAATTGGATAGAATATAATGGTAGTTGTGTTATTTTTCTAAAACAAAATATTTGTACATCTGATGTATCCGTATTGAAAGTATTCGATATAGATACAAAAAAAGTATTAGATTTAACAGATGAAGAAAAGACAGAGTTTTATTATAACCAATTTCCAAACAGTAAAATAAAAAGTAAAAAGTTAGCAAAAAAATTTAGGTAATTATATTGATAAATTTAACAGGCTTATAGATATTTTGGTCTGTTTTTTTGTAACCTTTTATGAATTAATTATTAAATCATTATTTAATAGTTATAAAATTGTAATTATTTAATTTATAAAATATTGATTATAAATCTTTAAAAGTAACAAAATTCAAAGATAACAAAAAACATATATACAAAATATTTACATGTTAAATATGGTATGTTATAAAAATTAATTGTATAAAACTTAATAATCCATGTACTAAAAATATTAGTAATATATAATAATTTATTCCCAATATATTAATTTCACATATATTAATATAGAGGTGAAATTTATGTATCAAATATATCAAGTGCAATCATATGATACTTTGGAGAATATAGCAAGAAATTTTAATACTACAATAGATGAGTTAAAGAAAATAAATGGAATTACCGATTTTACTCCAGTGATGGGAGCTCCATTGATAGTGCCAAAAGTAAATTCTGGAGATTATATTGTTCAAAGAGGAGACTCACTATATTCTATTGCAAAAAAGTATAATACAACGCCACAAGTGATAGCTACATATAATGGATTAAATGTTGGGGATTATATTTATCCAGGCCAAGAAATTCAACTTCCTAATAAGAATGAAAATTTTTATGTTGTAAAAAAAGATGACACTATAAATGATTTATTGCAAAAATTAAATATCAACATACAAGATTTATTAGATTTAAATGATAATATTTTATTAAAAGAAGAGCAAGTTATTTTCTATAAAAAGGACTAAAAATTACAAAGCTCTTTTTTTTTGTTTAACTTTGTTATATAATTATACAAGAAATAGAGGTGTTATTATGAAAAAAGTTTTTAGCTTATTAATATCTATTATGTTATTAATTGGGATAAGTGGTTGTTCTACAAAGTATAATACATATACTAAAATATCATATTCTGAATTTACTAAAATGAAAGAAAATAAAGAATCTTTTCCACTTGTAATAGGTGCTGCAACATGTAGTGCATGTGCAAGTTATGAAGTAACAATGGAAGCTTTTATTCAAAAATATAATGTACAAGTATATTTTATAGATATAGATACTTTAAGCGATGAAGAAAAAGAATCTTTAAGAGTTGAAACAAATTATACTTCAACTCCTACTACTGTATTCTATAAAGAAGGAAAAGTGACTCCATCATATAATAGAATGATTGGAGCTGGCGACCTTCAATCTGTAAAAACTATCTTTACACAAAATGGTTATATTAAATAGGAGATAATATGGAAAAAGATATAGAAATAATTGATTTTGATACAGAAAATAGCGTTGAAAATAAAATTGAAACCCCAGTGTTAGATATGTATGGTGAGGATTTAACTTCTAAAACATATGTTACTAATCCTGCAATAGCACGTGATGAAGAAATAAAAAAATTAATGGTTGTAGTTTTGACACCAGATAAATCTGCTTTATTAGTTGGTAAAGCTGGTATAGGTAAAACAGCAATAGTTGAAGGATTAGCATATTTAATTCAACAGGATAAAGTTCCAAATGCATTGAAAGGATATAAAATTATTAAAATTAATTCTACTTCATTATTAGGAAAAATGACTATAAATGGTAGAGAGGAAATGACTATATCATTATTGGTTGAAGAATTAAAGAAAATTCATAAAACAATTTTATTTATAGATGAAGTTCATACTTTAATTGGTGGAGACTCTGATGGTCCTATGGATCTTGCAAACATATTGAAACCAGCACTTGATAGAGGAGATATAAAAGCAATAGGTGCTACTACTACAGAAGAGTATGAAACATATGTAATTCGCGATAGAGCCTTTTTAAGAAGATTTGATAGAATTGATGTTTTAGAACCAAGTGAAGAAACAACAGTTCAAATTTTAAAGGGTTCGCTACCTAGAATAGAGAAAAAAACAGGTATTAAATTTAAGTATAGTGATTATATTACTACACTGTTAATTAAATCAATCGTTTCAGCAACCTCACAATATAAAAGAGTGTATGGTCTGGCTGCAATGTATCCAGATGTTGCCTTTTCGGTTCTAAGTCAAGCATTTTCACTTGCTTTATTAGAGGACAAGGAAGAAGTTTCTATACTTGAAGTTTACAATGCAATAAAGACAAGTAAAAGAATTTATCCGGATGTTATTGTTAAAGAATTAGATAAATTTAGAGTAGAATATCAAAAATTTTGTGAAGAAGAAAATATCGTTCTTCCAGTTGTTACTATAAATGATATAAAAACTATTAGTGATTAAAAAGGTGAACTTTAAGTAGTTCACTTTTATATTGTATTTTTGTTTGTTGAAAAAATAGCACTAATATGATATTATTAGTTTGGTGATTATATGAAAAAAATACCTTTAAAAAATTATATTATTTATTCAATAATAGTACTTGTAACATTCGCAATAAGTATTTATATTGTAATGCTATTTAATAGATCAAAAGAATATTATGAAAACAATTCCGTCTTAGCAGACGTTTTATATGAAATATTACCTAAAAATAATTTGAGTGTTAGTGATAATTTAAATAATTATTTGTTAGAAAATTCAAATCTTATTATATATATATCATCTGGAAAAGATAAAGATATAAAAGAATTCGAAAATTCATTTAAAAGTTATATTATAGAGAATAATTTAAAAAACGATATTATATATATTGATTCTAATGACATAAAGAAATCAAATTTTATAGAAGATTTATTTAATAATTATGCATCAAATGATGTAATTCTTTCAAATAAACCAACCATTAAATATCCTACTTTGATAATTTTTAAAAATGGAAAAATTATAAATGTTTATAATGAAAAAATACCTAACTTATATAGCGTTAAAATATTTTTAATGACAAATGGAGTTGAAATAAATGATTAATATTGTATTGTATCAACCTGAGATACCACAGAATACAGGCAACATTATGCGTACATGTGCTGGAACCGATACTATGTTACATCTGATTAAACCATTAGGCTTTAGATTAGATGAAAAAAGCGTAAAAAGAGCTGGTGTAAACTATTTACCTTTTTGCAAGTATAAAGTGTATGAAAATTATGAAGATTTTTTATCTCAAAATGAAGGCGATTTTTATTACTTTACTAGATATTCAAAAAAAAATTATTCAACTTGCGATTATAGTAAAAAAGATTCTAACATATATCTTATTTTTGGTAGAGAAAGTACAGGCATTCCAAAAGATATACTTCATAAAAATTTAGACAAATGTGTCAGAATACCAATGAATGATAAAATTAGAGCTTTAAATCTTTCAAATTCTGTAGCAATTGCTTTATTTGAAGCTTTACGTCAACAGGACTTTAATGATTTGTTGGTTAAAGAGCCATTTAAAAGTGAAGATTATATTTATGATGATTTTGTAGATTAAAGATAATTTCTTGTATATATTTACTTGAAAAAATCTTTTTTTTATGATAACTTATTATAAGAAGAATAGGAGGGAATGTAATGGAAGAATATATTACATTTATAAGTGATAACTATATAGTGTTTTTGATCATACTCCTAGTTATAATTTTTTCTGTTATTGGTTATCTTTCAGATAAAAAAGGTTTTTTGAAAAAAAAGGATAAAATTAATAGTTTTAATAGTGAAAAAAATGATAGTGTGAAATTAAAAGATGAAGCAGTATCTACCTTAAAATCAAATTTGAATAATCCAACAAATGAGACACAAGAACAATTAATAGAACCTGAATTAACAAACAATCAGGAAGAAAATATAGATTCTCAGAAAGATGATGATACTAATATTACTGTTGATAATGATAATCTAAAGACAAATGATTTGAATAATGATAATGATATAGAAGAAAATAATCTAAATGATATACTCGAACAAATAAAAAATTTAAAAATTCCAAACATAGATGGAATGGATCAAGACATTGAAAATAAAGAAAAAATAGATGAAGAAGATATATGGAAATTTTAAAGGAAAAGATTTTAATTTCCTTTTTTCTATACATGAACATAAAAATATGATATAATGTACTAGTCTAGCATTAAGGAGGTTGTATATGACAGTTGATCAAATATTTTCTTTAATAAAAAAGTTTTTTGATGTTTTAATAGTATGGTTTGTTTTCTATTATGTTTTAAGAAACTTAAGAAAAAATGTAAAAATGGCGTTATTATTTAAGGGAATATTATTTATCTTTATTTTAAAAATATTAAGTGATATATTTGATTTATCAACATTAGGATATTTACTTAATTATGTCATAATGTGGGGGCCACTTGTTTTAATAATAATATTTCAGCCTGAAATTAGAAATGTATTGGAACAATTGGGAAGAAGTCAACTTTTAGGTCGTCATAAAGTTTTGACTGTTGATGAAAGAGAAAAAATGGTATATGAAATAACAAATGCAATGGATTATTTGAAAAAAAGCAGAATTGGTGCATTAATAACTATTGAAAGAGATAACAGCTTAAATGATTACATTGAAAAATCAAAAAAAATATATGCTGATATATCTAGTGATTTATTAATTTCAATATTTTTCCCTAATAATCCACTTCATGATGGGGCTGTCATTATACAAGGTGATAAAATTACAAGCGCAGGAGCTGTTTTTCCAACTAGTGATAATGTAAAAATAAGTAAACGCTTAGGTACAAGACATAGGGCAGCATTAGGAATAACAGAAGAAATGGATTGTATATCATTGATTGTTTCAGAAGAAACTGGTCGCTTATCAATGGCTATAGGTGGAGAGTTATATTATAATTTGACTTTAGATGAAGTAAAAATTAAGTTATTAGATGAATTGCGTCCTAAGAAAATGATATTTGATGAAGAAGTAGAAAATGCAGAGGAGGAAACTCATGAAGAAAATAATTAATGGAATAAAAGCCTTCTTTATGGGGATCTGGCATATAATTGATAAATTTATTGTAGTTCCCATTACAAAACTAGTATTTATAATAAATAACAAATTAACAAAGTCCGGAAAAAAATTTGAAACATGGATTGCTAAACCTAGTACATTATTATTTATTTCATTATTTTTTGCTATAGTAATGTTTGTTGTAGTTGATCAAAAAATAATATTTTATTCAGAAAGTTCAGCCGAAGTTTTATCAGGGCAAGCAGTAACAGCAGTTTACAATTCAGAAGCATATGTTATAGAAGGATTACCTGAAACTGTAGATATTGTTTTAATTGGTAATAAAACAGATCTATACATAGCAAAACAATCAGTTGTTGGAAACGTTGTAGTAGATTTAACAAGATTTACAGGGACAATTGAAGGTGTTACAAAAGATGTTACAATAGAATATAATCGTGGATTGTCTGCTGTTGAATACAAGGTTAATCCATCAACTGTATCCGTAACAATTTATAAAAAGGATTCACTAGCCACTACGATGACTCCTGAAATATTAAACGCTGATCATTTGAATGACACTGTTTCAATAGAAAATGTCGAAATAGATGATGATAATGTAATAATAAAAGGAGCAAGAAAATATATAAAAGATGTAGCAGTTGTAAAAGCATTAGTAGATGTTGATAATTTACCATCACAACAAGCAGGTACTCAAACAATAGAGAATGTTCCATTAAAAGCATATGATAAAGATGGAAAAGTTGTAGATGTAGAATTAGTTCCAGCAACTACAAGCGTTAAAGTTACAACAGGCGAATATAAAAAACAAGTACCTATTAAAGTTATTCCAAATGGTAATATTGCCTTTGGTCTTGCAATTAGTACAATAGAATTAAGTGAAAAAGAAGTATGGATATATGGTTCTCAAAATGAATTACAAAATATAAGTTATATACCGGTTAACGTAGATGTAAATCAATTATCCGAAAATAAAACATATAAAATGGAATTAACTAAACCAGTCGGAGTTAAATCTATGTCTATTAATAATGTTAATGTTACTATAAATATTGATTCAATTGAATCAAAGGATATAGATGAAGTTACAATTAATGGTATAAATGTAGGTGAAGGATTAAAAGCTACTGCTTCATCTCGGGAGGATGGAAATATTACTGTAACGGTAAAAGGTGTAAAAAGTGTAATAGAAAATATTTCTAAAGACGATATAATAGCCTATGTTGATTTAGCTGGTCTTGGAGTTGGAACACATAATGTTCAGGTTCAAATAGAAAAATCAGACGTAAAAGTCGATTATGTGCCTAAGAAAACAACAGTTTCAATTCAAATAACAAAAAAATAATAAAACAAAAAAACTAATTTATGATGGATAACATCAATTAATTAGTTTTTTTATCTTTCAATGTGATTGAATAATAAACCAGTATTAATAATACCAGCTACACCAACAACTATATATATTATTTTTGATATAATACTTGTAGTCCCAAATAAATAATCTACAAGATTAAAATCAAGCATTCCAACAAGTAGCCAATTAATTGCTCCTATTATTGTGAATACTAAACAAGTCTTTTGCAAAGCTTCCATTATTTCATCCCTTTCTAAAATCATTAGTTATACTGTGCAAAAAATTAAAAAATATTCACATATTTTTTTTACTAAAAAAATATAATTAATTGAAAAGATAGAGGTGAAAGTTTGAAAAAAATTTTAATTGTTTTGTTAATTGGTATGTCGTGTTTTTTGATAACTGGATGTGGTAAATATGATGGAAAAAGTTTTGTTAAAGAATTATCAAAAAAAGTAAATAATTCAGATTCATATAATTTAAATGGTGTATTAGAAATTAGAAATAACGAAGAAACATATTCATATGATGTAAATGTTTCATATAAAAAAGAAAATAATTTTAAAGTTGGTTTAAAAAATAAAATTAACAATTATGAACAAATTATATTAAGAAATTCAGAAGGAATATATGTTTTAACTCCATCGTTAAATAAAAGTTTTAAATTTCAAAGTGAATGGCCATATAATAGCTCCCAAACTTATTTGTTACAAACTCTATTAAAAGATATAGAAAATGATGAAGAGTATAAATTCAAACAAACAGATAATGGATATATGATTGAAACAAAAGCCAATTATTCAGCAAATAAAGATTTATCTACTCAAAAATTATATTTTGATAAAAATAAAACTTTAAATAAAGTTGAAGTTTTCGACACTTCAGGAAATTTAAAAATAACAATGAATATAGAAAAAATAGAATATAATAAAAACTTTGATGATAATGATTTTAAATTAAATTCTAATATGAATTCTTCTACTTCAAAACAACAAGTTGATAAAACTATTGATCAAGTAATATATCCTATGTATATGCCACAAAACACACATTTATCAAGTGAGAATAAAGTCTCTAAAGAAAATGGAGAAAGAATAATAATGACTTTTTCTGGTGACAGTTCATTTATGTTAATACAAGAAACGGCCAATATATCAGATAAAAACAGTGTAGTTTCAGTAAATGGAGAACCTTATATGTTAATTGATACAATAGGTAATGTTACAGATAACTCTGTTGAATGGATAAGCAACGGAATAGAATATTATTTACTTTCAGATAAATTAACTAAAGATGAATTATTATCAGTTGCTAAATCATTAAGTGTAATGCCTGTTGGCAAATAAAATATTTACAAAAAAATAATATATGGTATAATTGTTTTGGTGAATAGAAATGTCAAATAAAAAATTAAATCAAAAAAAAATATATACAAGTGAAACAGAAATGGGAATAAATTATATAAAAATCATTTTAATAATATTAGTTATAGTATGCGTGTTTTCGTTAATTACATCTTTTGTAACAAATAAGAAAAATAATAAAACCAATTCTAATGAAGTAACTATACAATATAAAGAAATAATGGCTGGAAACATATTAAACGTTTCAAATGATGAGTATTATGTTTTACTAGAGTTTGAAAATGATAATTATAACACTTTATATGAAACATATTTGACAAATTATGCTTCAAAAGAAAAAGCTTTACCTTATTATAAAGTAGATATGTCAAAGGGATTTAATAAGAGTTATATTTCAACAGATAAACCTAATTTAGATACAGATATTTCATCAGAACTAAAGTTTACAGAAACAACTTTACTTAAGATTAAATCAAAGAAAATAGTTGAAAAATATTATACTAATGATGCTATTATTAAAGCGTTAGAACAATTATAAGAGTGTAACTAAGCAAAAAATTAATTATACTCTTTTCTTTTTGCAACTAAAACATTTTTGTGTGGTATAATTAAAATGTTAAATATAGTTGAGGTGATTAAAATGAAAAATAAAAAACAAAATAATAATTATTTAAATCAATACAGGCCTGTAGAAGTTATTATATTAATTGTTTCAACTGCAATAATTTGTTTCATAGCGGGATGGCTATTGTCGATTAAGTTTACTAATCAAAATGTTAAAACGATAAATAACAAGGACGAGTTATCAGATTTTTTAGAAGCATATGATACAATAGTAAAAAATTATTATGGTGAAGTTGATAAAAATGCGTTAATCAAAGGTGCAATAGAAGGCATGATTGATTCTCTTGGGGATACTAATACAACATATATAGATGATGAGTCTTCTAATAATTTTAATGCATTATTAAATGGTTCATATAACGGCATTGGTGTAGAAATTGCAAAAAAAGATAAAGATATCATTATATATAGTGTATTTGATAATTCACCAGCTTCAAATTCTGGTTTAAAAACTGGTGATATAATAAAGAGCGTTAATGATCAATCAGTAGATAGTATGAGTACAAGTGAAGTTGTTAATTTAATAAAAAAAGATACGACCCAAGTTAAACTAGTAATTCAAAGAGACAATAAAGAATTAACGTTTGACTTAAAATTAAATACAGTCACATTAGATTCTGTTAGTTCAAAAACATTTGAAGTCAATAATAAAAAAATAGGTTATATATATATATCAATATTTGCATCTAATACTTATGAACAATTTAAATCAAAACTAGAAGAGTTAGAAAAAGCTAATATCGATTCATTAATAATAGATGTCAGATATAATTCTGGTGGACATTTAACAACAGCAACAAAAATAATTTCATTGTTTTTATCCTCAGACAAAGTTATTTATCAAATTGAAGACAGTAGCGGAACACAAAAACACTACTCTCAAGGAAACATAACAAAAGAATATCCAATTGTAGTATTAGTCAATGGGAATAGTGCTTCGGCATCTGAAATACTAGCGTCAGCTTTAAAAGAACAATATAATGCAATACTTGTTGGCAAAAAAACATATGGTAAGGGTACTGTTCAAGAATTACTAAAAACTAAAAATGGGATACAATATAAAATTACTACACAACATTGGTTAACGTCAAAAGGCAACTGGATAGATAAGCAAGGTATAGATGTTGATTATGATGTTGAATTAACCGATAAATATTTATCAAACCCTATAGATGAAAATGATAGTCAATTGAATAAAGCAATAGAAATATTGAAATAACATTAGTTATTTCTTTTTTTATATTATAATAATTATGTTATAATGAAGATGGTGGTTAAATTGAAAGAAATAAAAATAGGAGACAAATTAGAAATACAATGTTATAAGCATAACGGTAAAGTTCATCGATATTGGTCTGAGGCAGTACTTCTTGATAAGAAAAAAAATTATATGGTGTTTGGTAATGATAAAACACAAGTTATAGAAGCAGAAGGAAATGTTTGGAAAACAAAAGAACCGGCCATAATGTATTTTTTTGATAATGAATGGTTTAACATAATTGTACAATTAAAAAAAGATGGCATATATTATTATTGTAATATAGCATCACCGTTTATAATAGAAGAAGGTACGATAAAATACATTGATTATGACTTAGACTTAAGAATATTTCCTGATGGTGAATATAAAATACTTGATCAAATGGAATATAATTATCATAAAAGAATAATGAACTATTCGGATGAATTAGATAATGTAATAACTTCTGCATTAGATAGATTGATTCATAAATATAAAGAAGGGGTAATAATGTTTTCTAAGAAAAACAATTTAGAATATTATTCACAATATAAGCAAATAAAAGAAAATTTAAAAAAATGTAATTTTAATTAATTGCATACATATAATATATAGAAAACAGTTAAATTTGTTTTTTAAATATTGGTTGAGAATGTCAAAAATCGACAAAAATATTTATTTTTTTTAAAAATGTAAAAAAAGTATTGACATTGATTTTGGCATTTGATATATTAGTAGTGCTTTCACGGAAAGTCAGTAAAAAAGAGTGAGAAAAGTTCAAAAATATCTCAATAAAAAAATATTTAAAAAAACTTTCAAATAACTCTTGACTTAATGGATGGCATTTGATATATTAGTAGTGCTTTCACGGAAAGTCAGAAAAAAAGAGTGAGAAAAGTTCAAAAATATCTCAATAAAAAAATTTAAAAAACTTTCAAATAACTCTTGACTTAATGGATGGCATTTGATATATTAGAAGTACTTCAAAAAAGAAGTATGAAATGATCTTTGAAAACTGAGCAAAATGTCAATTCAAATTTAGCTAGGAATAACAAATTAATTCAAAATTATTTTTTTTTGGAGAGTTTGATCCTGGCTCAGGATGAACGCTGGCGGCATGCCTAAGACATGCAAGTCGAACGAAGTGGCCCATTGATGATTGAGTGCTTGCACAATTTCTGATATGGAATTCTACTTAGTGGCAGACGGGTGAGTAACACGTGGGTAACCTACCTCGAGGACTGGGATAACAGTTAGAAATGACTGCTAATACCGGATAATTCATATTTAGATAACTAGATATGCTAAAAGGAGCTTCGGCTTCACCTAGAGATGGGCTTGCGTTGTATTAGCTTGTTGGTGGGGTAATGGCCTACCAAGGCAACGATGCATATCCGAGCTGAGAGGCTGATCGGACACACTGGGACTGAGACACGGCCCAGACTCCTACGGGAGACAGCAGTTAGGAATATTCGTCAATGGGGGAAACCCTGAACGAGCAATGCCGCGTGAGTGATGAAGGTCTTATTGATCGTAAAACTCTGTTGTAGAGGAAGAACCCTTATCATAGGTAATGATGATAAGCTGACGGTACTCTGCCAGAAAGCCCCGGCTAACTACGTGCCAGCAGCCGCGGTAATACGTAGGGGGCGAGCGTTATCCGGATTTATTGGGCGTAAAGCGTGTGTAGGCGGTTTATTAAGTTTAAGATTAAAGCCCGGAGCTCAACTCCGGTTCGTCTTAAAAACTGGTAGACTTGAGTGTAGTAGAGGCAAGTGGAATTTCTAGTGTAGCGGTTAAATGCGTAGATATTAGAAGGAACACCAGTGGCGAAGGCGGCTTGCTGGGCTATTACTGACGCTGAGACACGAAAGCGTGGGGAGCAAATAGGATTAGATACCCTAGTAGTCCACGCCGTAAACGATGAGAACTAGGTGTTGGGGGAATAACTCAGTGCCGCAGTTAACGCAATAAGTTCTCCGCCTGGGGAGTATGCACGCAAGTGTGAAACTCAAAGGAATTGACGGGGGCCCGCACAAGCGGTGGAGTATGTGGTTTAATTCGACGCAACGCGAAGAACCTTACCAGGTCTTGACATTGATCGCTATTCCAAGAAATTGGAAGTTCTCCTTCGGGAGACGAGAAAACAGGTGGTGCACGGCTGTCGTCAGCTCGTGTCGTGAGATGTTGGGTTAAGTCCCGCAACGAGCGCAA